>PVMK01180086.1_pt1 | contig 31831 bp, 36 predicted proteins | sample 1853481 | NCBI WGS metagenome assembly PVMK01 (sample SAMN08533507, study PRJNA380276) | Marine sediment metagenome, whole genome shotgun sequencing project.
CTTGTGTTTAGTTTTGTGGTAAATCACTTCAGCAGGTACACTGAAATAACAGCAAGCTAACGAGAGCGCAACGGGCTTGGGGGTCTATTGCGTGCAGGGGTTAGAGATTAGCGCATGGTTGAGCCGCTCTCTAAATTTATGTATTTGCTACAGGCTGTTCAAAGATTTTTACCTCACGCTCAATACGCTCACTCAGTTCTTGTCCCGCGACTTCAAGATCATATCGTACCTGCAATCGCAGCCAAACCCCTGCACTGGTACCAAAATAGCGCGCTAAACGCATCGCAGTATCTATCGAAACTGAACGTTTGCCATTAACGATCTGGCTAATACGTATCGGAGTTACGCCAATATCTTTTGATAAACGATATTGACTCAAGCCTAAAGGCTTCATGAAATCTTCCAACAATATTTCACCAGGGTGAATTGGAGGTAGTTTTTCTTCCATATTATATCTCTCAAAAATGGCAATCTACGATCTCTACATTGCTGGCCTTGTTTTCAACCCAATCAAAACAAATACGCCATTGATCGTTGATACGAATACTGTATTGCCCCGTTCGATCGCCTTCAGCTTTTCAAGACGATTACCGGGAGGAGCAAATAAGTCCTGCAAGTCTTCGGCCTCATAAAGGTAGAGCAACTTTCGGCGTACAGTTCTCTGGATATCCTTTGGGAGCTTTTTTGAAAATTGACCTTGAAATATTTTCTTGGTTTCTTTCGATGCAAAGGATTCAATCACCTATAAATAGTATCACCATACGATAATATCGTCAAGCGATATGGTTATTTAAACCATTCGCTCGAAATCAATCTATAAGTTTATACATTTTTCATCATCCTGACATCTGCAGTCTGACGACGTGTTAACCGAGGTTTTCTCAGTATAAAGTTTACCTACGCGTTATTATACAGGAATACTGGCGCTAACAAGCGTATTATTCAGAATATTGATGTAATCGAAATTAATTAAATTAAAAAGCCAGGTCCAGGACCTGGCTTTTATCAACGAGTAAGCGCTCGAGTTATTTCGTTTTTACCTGAATGGTTTTGGGCTGTTCTTCCTCTACCTTGGGAACGCGCAGCACTAAAATGCCTCCTTGAGGGTGGCTTCAGCCTTTGCAGCTTGTAATTTGCTGGTAAAGCGCAGACGGCGATGGAACTTGCCCACGGGACGCTCGCGGCGCAAATAGTCTTCATCAGCCTCTTCGCTTTGGGCAAATTCACCCTGGATATCAACGGTATTATCCAAAATTTCAATAGCAACATCGTCAGCATCTAAACCGGGGATGGTCACATAAATGACAAAAGCATCTTTCTGCTCTTTCACATCTAGGGGAACATGCACATCGCTGTGAACCATGCCCATTGGACGTACAACGCGATCGCTGGATAGCGCGGGGTGCAGGTGCATTCTGCGGCGGTGAGGAATTAAGTATGAGTTCAACATTTTTTTCTCCTTCGTTACGGCTAAAATCATTTACTTGATATGTTCTTTGTTTCGTTATGCTCTTATGATACATAACCTTTATAAGAGAAACAAAAACAAAACATAAGAATACTGCTAACAATTTATAAAAATATTATTAGCACTTTTTAGGTGCTGTGCGTGCAGCCGGGTCGATTTTTATATTTTTTTTCTCCAACGCTAATAGTTTAATTGCAGTAAGCGTTAACTTACGCAATCGTAGAGAACAAAATTCGAATTTCTTTGCCCAGAGAAACTATCGATACACGTGCGTTAAGTGATATCAATGTAAGGTTTTGAAGTCAAAGAGCGACTATGGAACTAGGTAAATGTATATTAACTCAGGCCTTTGAAAAGATTAGAAAATTAGAGATGACATGATGATGCCAAAACTTAACGGAAAAGCCCCGAATTTTTCTCTCCCGGACACAAACGGGAAAATCCTTTCCCTGCATGAGACCCTGGGCGAGGGTCAAACGACGCTGTTAATTTTCCTACGACATTTAGGTTGACTGCCCTGCCGAGAGCATGTGGTACAGTTGTGCCAAAGAGCAGATGAAATTCAGGCGCTGAACACACGGGTGTTGATTATTACATTTGGAACGCTACCTGCAGCGCATGCTTGGATGAGCGAAACTTGCTCTACATTTAATGTTTTACTTGACCCTGAGCGCGTGGCATATCGAGCTTACGATTTAGAGCGATCTTACACCCGCTCTTGGGGACTAAAGCCCATGCTGCGATATGCGCAGCTCTTGACCCGCGGGCGAAAATGGCGCGGTCTCCGAGGCGATTCGGCGCAATGGGGTGGGGGTGTTCCTGTAGACTCGAACGGGGTGCCCCGCTGTGCATACCGCAGTCACGACCCTACAGATAGGCCCTCTGCAGAAGTTCTGATCAGCTATTTAGGGCAATACAAGGGCGTGCAGACTGCAACTTGATTACCTTAGATAAGGATTATGGTCAAAAACAAATCAGGAGAAAAATAATGGAGCTAGCCATGATTGGTTTAGGAAAAATGGGTGCCAATATGCTGTGCGCTTACTGCTCAACGCGCTGGAGGGAGATGCCACGTTGTTTATTGGCACTGAAGCCGCATGGCGCACCGTTGACCCGATCTTAAAGACCTGGGAGGGCAATGCGAAAGTGCCAATGGCGACGTATGAACCGGGTAGTTGGGGTCCACAGTCGGCGGATGCGCTGCTTGCCCGTCACGGGCGTCAATGGCGCTACAGTTGTGCCGAGCACAATTAAACTATTATTCTGTGCCTATAATGATGATCAACAAGGATTTATCCATGAAGGGTAAGCGACCTTATATCACCATAAATGCTGCCATGACAGCCGATGGGAAAATCGATACTTTCAAGCGGGATGGCGCACAGATTTCTTCCCAGGATGACTGGAAACGCGTTGACCGTTTGCGAGCAGACCATGATGCAATCATGGTTGGCGGCTGGACACTGCTGCAAGAAGATCCCCGCCTGACGGTAAAATCTGCAGCGCTGCAAACCGAACGGATGAACCGTGGATTAGAGGCAGACCCGGTTAAAGTAGGGATCGTTTCGGAAGCAAACTTGGCACCAGACAGCCGGTTTATCAACCACGGCTCAGGTCGAGTGGTTCTTTTCACAACCACCCTGACTTCATCTGATAAAATTGAGCAACTGCGCAAGAAAGGCGTGGAAGTTTATATTTCGGGGGTGCAGAAAGTGGATCTACCCCATGCCATGGCAATGCTCCGGCAACAACTTGGAATCAAAAGATTATTGGTAGAAGGGGGCGGGACCTTGAATTCAGCGCTAATCCAATTAGGTTTAGTAGATGAAATTCATCTCTATATTGCGCCAATGATATTCGGGGGTGCCGAGGCACCCACATTAGCTGACGGGGTAGGACTGACGCAAAAAAACGCGGTGCAACTGGATATTCAATCGCTTGAACGCTTAGATGATGGGGGGGTTATACTGCGATACCGAATTCAAAAGTGATGAGTTACAATGCATAAGTTTGACCGCAATAAATTTGAGTCAGGAGTGATGCTATGTCGCTGTCCAATATGAGGATAAAAGAGCTGTTAGACGAAAACCGCGATCACGATTGTGAAGGCCTTGGTAAAGACAAAGTGTGTGTTCGCATTGCTGCCATCGCAGACTTACCCTCGCGTTTTGGAGATTTCCAGGTGGTCGCATTCTACAATAACCGCGACGACAAAGAACATGCAGCATTTATTAAAGGTGATATTTGTGGTGCCGAAGATATCTTGGTGCGCGTGCATTCGGAATGTCTGACTGGCGATGCGATCGGATCATTACGGTGCGATTGCCGAGACCAACTAGAATCCGCATTAACCATGATCGGTAAAATGGATAAAGGCATCTTACTCTATATGCGCCAGGAGGGGCGCGGGATAGGCTTCACCAATAAAGCGCGCGCTTATGGGCTGCAAGATCACGGCTACGATACCGTGGATGCTAACCTGGCATTGGGGTTCCGCGACGATGAACGCGAATACAGTGTCGCCGCACATATGCTTTTTTCTCTGAAGGTCAAGTCGATCCACTTGATGACCAACAACCCCAAGAAAATCAACGACCTCACGCAGCATGGCATTATTGTGTCCAAACGAATCCCCCATATTATCCCCCCCAACGAGCACAACCGGTTCTATCTGGAAACCAAGGCCACAAGATCCGGCCATCTGATTGATTTCCAGGGCAAAGAACGTTTAATGGAACAAGGAGACCGCCCTACCGTAGCAGGGATGACGGCTGAACAAGTTGCAACCTTACAATATTAAGGAAAGTGTACCAACATGACGCTTAAAAATCGAGTAGTTGTAATCACTGGGGCAACGGGCGGGTTAGGCCGTACAGTTGCCCGCAGTATGACAGAAGGTGGGGCACGATTGACCCTTCTCGGCCGCAGCACTGAACGATTGGAGCAGCTGGCAAGTGAACTCGGTCTGACGGAAAACCGTTATCTGACTCAGCAGGTTGATCTCAGCAGTGCGGAATCGGTTGAATCCGCTGCGCAAGCTGTTGCCAGTAAATTTGGAAAAACCGATGTGCTCTTAAACCTGGTTGGCGGCTGGACTGGCGGCAAATCGGTGGTCGAGGTTGATCGCATGGATGTATCCAACATGATCCAGCAGCATGTGTGGACAACATTCAATTTGGCTCAAGCTTACCTGCCTCAAATGCTGGACAATGCGTGGGGTCGTGTGATCATCGTTTCTTCGCCCTTTGCAGCCTCACCACGCGCCAAGGGAGCAGCGTATGCTATCGGCAAAGCTGCCCAAGAGGCTTTAATGCTGACGCTGGCTCAAGAATTAAAAGGGACGGGTGTGACATCCAATATTCTGTTGGTAAAAACCATTGATGCAAAACATGCCCGTGATAACGAACCATCCGCTAAGAATGCATTTTGGACAACTCTGAAGAAATTTCTAGCGCGATCCTGTACTTATGCTCAGACGAAGCCAAGACCATCAACGGCGCCCGCATTCCTCTCTATGGAAGTCCTTGATTTTTGATCCGAATAGGTGCATCGCACTTTGCTAAAATAGTTGAAGGTAAAATAATGTAACCCGTCAAACACGGCGGCAGGTAACGCAAGCCGTTAGGTGGCTAAACGATAAGTTAATAGGAGACAAAATGAACAGGAAAACAGCTTCATTATCGTTTTTAGGGATTTGCGTAGTACTTGCTATTCTTCTGCTCATCAAAGTCATCACCCCGTTGGTCAGCGGCAGTATCTTCGCAATCGCTTTGGTGCCGCTGGGTGTTATTTCTCGCGGATTCAGAAAGTAAGGCGACACATCAAACGGGCAGTCGGCACAAGCCATTTAACCCGTCGCTCAAGCTGATGGCCGAACAGGCAGTGCAATTGTCGCCCAACGGAAAACTATTAGCAACATCAACACATACGGAGAAGTGAGATTTTGGGGAATTCATCCGTAAAGACAATTCGATGAAAACCGCCGCCTAACAATTCTCTGCAGCCGACCCCGCGTACTAGGCGATTTGCAGGCATTAGAGATCCCATGGGACGATGGCTTGGCAAATCTTTTAGAGCAACTTATTGAACCCGCCGAAGTCTACTGGCACAAACGCAACCAATTAGCGTGGAATTAGGAAAATAAAACAGGTTGCAGCATTTTTCAGGCTGAGAAATCTGATTTTTTGCAGTGGGGTTTCTGGGAAGATGTATGGCACCCAGTGATTATGAATCTTTTTTCGATTGCTGTATATTCAAATTGACCGAAACGAGCACCACCCCCAGATCGCGCAATTTTGCAATGATGCCGTACAAGGCGGCCTGATCTTTGACTTCACCAGTCAGGCTGGTTTCACTCTGATCTGTGTGGGTGAGGGTGAAACCATCCAGCCAATCGGCCCATGTCAGGTCAAGGTGGCCTTCAGCACGCGTCTTTATTGCGCGTTATCATGGGTAGGACCAACGTAACACCCCGCGCCAAGCATTTAAAAGCAGGAAGCTGTTCGCTCGTCACGGTTGTAAATGGCGAATTAGCTGTGCAGAGCAAGGCTGTGAATACCTGCTTGGGCTACCAGGGCGTTTACCGGTCAGTTTAATAAAAGAACCCTGCGGGCGTTAAATTTCAGGCAGCGAGCGATAAACCCCATCGGGGTCGGGACGAAAATCAGAAACTGCTAACACAGCATCCAAATTTAAAGCGCCATACAGGTGGGGGAATTGATCACCATCTGCAGTTTCCCAACGAAGATCGGCGTTGAGTTTTTCGGGAGCAATCCACAACAAACACAAATCGGGAATACCACGATAAAACATATTGACCACCTGCAACACCTGATCTGGTCGTGAGCAGTGAATAAAGCCCTCTGTATCGAGCGAAGAGGCCCGATAAGCGCGGTCCGATCCCGAACTCAGCCAATCTGCACGCGTACAGATGTGAACAATATATTCCATCACCATCTGTTATAACCAGCCCTGCCAGCGATAAACCAGCAAGCCCAAATACTCCTTGAGCGCAACGGTTGTGTCTTGTAAATTATTTGCATTAGGGAAGAAGTTTAATATCTGATTGGCAATATCAGGTTCCCAAAGATGCTGCCAAGACTTTTCTGTAACGCTATAATCCGTAGGCAGAGGGACAACTTTCAAACCCTGGAACTCAAAGAGCCCCACGGCGCGGGGCATGTGCATGGCAGAGGTCACCAGCAGAATACGATCAATGTCTTTAGAATCTAAAAATTGGCGGCTGTAAAGGGCATTTTCATAGGTGTTTTGCGATTTATCTTCCTGCCAAACAGCGTCTTCTGGAACCCCCAACATCATCAATAACTGGGTCATGTCTTCGGCCGGTGTCGTGCGTTCTGCCTGCCAAGGGATCGTGCCACCGCTGACTAAAATATGCGCGGCAACACCCTGATGATACAACCAAGCCGCATAGATTACCCGATCCCCGGCACCGTTAACTTCCACAGTTGAGCGAGGATACTGATCGGGGGCCAAGCCACCCCCCAGCACAACCAACACTTCGGCCCGGGGAAGCTCATTGGGCGGCAGGTATTGCCACTCAAGGGAGCGCGTTATTGATGCTGACACCCAGGTATTGCCAGCAACCCACAAAATACAAAGAGCCAACAATAAGCTGGCTCTTTGTATTCTTAATTTCGATTTAAACCCAAAGGCCAGTACCATTAATAAAATGGTCAAGCCCAGAGGGTAAATAAAGATCGGTAAAAGTTTTGAGAAAAATACAAACATAAGTTTGACCAGCGTGGTTTAATAAGTATTCTACCATTCGATGGTCAAACAAAAACCCCAAATTAGGCACCCTATTTTATACCTGCCCCCAGTTAATTAAACTGGGGATCGAGATGCTACGATTGCTCAGGCAGGGCGCTAGGGTCGCGCGACAAAATTCAAAATTATTTTTACTTCATCTTCCGTGTTCAAGATACCGGCAATACTGATCGGCCCAAAGCCAAAATCACTCATCAGGAATGTCGTAACTGCCTGACCGCTAAGCGCGGCGCCATCCAAAACAGCAGTGACATCAAAGGTCAAAGGGAGCGTTGTTTCACGAATAGTTGTATCGCCCACAACCTGGAAGTTAATAGTTTCTCCGGGCTGATAACTTTCCGGTAAACCCACAATCTCGGTGGGAGTGAAAATCACTTGCGGGTATTTAGAGGATTCAAGAAAACGGCTGCGAATAGTATTATCGCGTCTATTGCTATCTGATCTAAACAGACTAATATCGACTGTGATCGACCCTAGGGTCGTATTCTGAGGATTGACCCCGTCCAAAGAAATCGTGCCCGAGATATCCGAGGTTACACCCATGGCGGTAGCAAAACGATTATCTTGATTAATTAACACTTCTCCAACTTCATAGGATAAGGTTGATTGACCGGCAATGATCTGATAATCCGTCATGCCGTTATCTGAGGCGATTTCTGAGCCTGACTGTGGCTCAGGGCTTGCCGCCACGGCAGGTGGTTGCTCATCGCCAGACGAAGCGACCACAGTCGGCGCTGGTGTATCCGCTGCCTCACTAACAAGGACTGCTGTTGGCTGTGGTGGGCTTGCACATGCCGCGAGCAACTGTGCCAATAAAATCGCTAAAATTAGGGTGCGTTTATTCATACGAGTTCCTCCGATTGAATACTGCAGGGAGTGTACTCGAAGGACAACACAAAGTCAAATTTATTTGACCCTATTTATCGTATATTAATCTCGCTCTTCAAATTGCCCAGGAAACCCCTTGATCTCAGCACGTAAGACATCCTGCCCGGCTTGATTGATACAACGACATGCTAAACAGACCCAACCGCGCCCCTCATCCACAGCGACGATTTCAGCTTCTGCGGTAATTGTTTCCCCAATGTAGACCGGGGATAGAAATTCAAGATTCATCTCTGTGGCTAAGAAAGCCCATATGCCACCCAAATGTGTCAATAAACTTGCGGTGAGCAAACCGGGAACAACGCGCTGCTAGAAAGGTGTTTGGCTGGCAAAGTTGTCTTCAGTGTGATAAGGATTGACATCCCATGTTGCTCCAATGAAAAGAGAGACATCGCCTGCGGTGAGCGTGCGCGAAAAAGAGACTTTTGTTCCTATTTTTAAGGATTCAGGAATACGATGAGGCAAACGAGGGGATTTCATAAGCGTATTTACTCCTAATTAGCACGAGTAAAAAGGGCAAAGCCTGGGCCTACGGTTAACCTTGCAGCTATTAAATGCAATCCTACAGACTGGAACATGCCATCAAGCTCAAACTCAATCCAACGACCATGTGCCTCGGCGAGAGCAGCCCAGTTGAGCAAAGAGTCGCGTGCCAAGCCATGTAAGCTGCGAGAATCTGCTAAGAAGGTGGCTGCCTGTACATTCAAATATTCAGATGGATTTAGCATGGCGATCTGACCTGGACGTCGAAGGACGCGCCGCATTTCACCAAGGGCGCGCTGAGGTTCGGCAAGCAAAAACAGCAGATTGCTAGCAGTCGCGAGGTGAAAGCGGCCTGCGGGGAATGGCAAACATAGGGTATTAGCTGCAGCAACATCAGCATGAAGTGATGGGGGGGGGAAATATGCTCGGGTTGAGGTCAACGCCAAAGGCATGGCAGTCCCTGGCTACCAAAAGAGCCGGCAGCAACCCGGGTCCGCAACCAATATCTTAAGTCAGCCAATCCGTCTGAGGCGCGATCCAATCGACAAAACGAGATAGTACGCGCGCCCATCCGGTTTTGTTTTGCAGCTCAATGAAATAATTACCCACACCCATCAGGCAATGGGAAAGTTCATACGTTCAAGATAAGGGCCAAAAACATGCACACAACGAGCCTGCTGCTCGCTGGAGAGCGCTTGACGATAGCGTCCAATTTTACCTTTAACAAAATGGGTACCTTTTACCTGCGAATCCCCATGGCTGGGACGATATTGATCGAGCACTGTCTTTATCGTGGGATCATGTGGATCGATGGCAAAAAATTTGGCCAAACGCGCTGCTTCTGCATCATAGTTAAGCAGCAAATCTTCATAGCGCACGTGCAAAGTGTGCTCACAAGCCAACCATGCATCGGAAATCTGAATATATTCCACCATAAAATCGATGGCTTTATCAATGGTCACAAGATCTGAAAATGGACCCCCTCGGCCAGTTTTTCGTTTGCGTTGACCATATTCAAAAGCAGAGAGTAAGGCGTCGCGCGGGTCACGATAAATATACGTTGGGCGTATCCAACCCCTTTGAATCAACCAAGAAGCCATTGCTGAAGGACCAGCGTGCAGTTTGATGGTGTAGGTATTGCCCAACAGCGCTGGAATCATGACTGGGATCAGCCGATGAGGGGACAACGTACCAATATTACAATTAACTTCAGTGAGAATCCGTGCCAGACGATATTGTTTTCTAATTTGGCGGGAGTCAGCCCCCCCAGACGCAACGATCAAACTGTGCGAAAGATTGTAATACCAGCCCGAACCGGCACGGGGCATACCAACAGAAAGAATAACTCGATTTTTCATAATTGCATCTTTTCATCTGGCGGTAAAAATGCAATCTGCAAAGCGTTGCGCTGTGCTTGTTGAATTTGCGCAACGCTAAGTCCTGCAGCAGGCGCGGCAATTTCATACTCATAACGCAAATCAATGGCGCTGATACCAGGATCATCGGTGTTGATCGTAGCTAACAAATCGCGTTCGATAAATTCTCGCATAGGGTGGTTCTGTAAGTCGGGAACGGTCATTGTTTGCAGATTGCTGGTCAAATTTACCTCGATGCCAATCTCACGCCCGGCCATAGCATCCATCAATTCGGAGTCATCAACAGCCCGCACAGCATGACCAATGCGTGTGGCCCCAAGTTCGTCAATTGCTTGCCATATACTTTCTGCGCCAGCGGATTCGCCAGCATGGACAGTGATCTGCCAACCGGCATCGCGAGCTTTTTTGAAATGCTGAACAAATAATTCTCCCGGGAAGTTGGCTTCATCGCCAGCTAAATCGAGGGCTACAAAATCATCTCGGTGCGTCAGCAGGGCGTTTAATTCTTTCCAGCCAGTTTCAGCGCCATAAGTTCGGCTGATGATGCCGATGAGGTTGGTTTTTAGACCAAAATCACCACGCCCACGCTCGACACCGGCGACAACCGCGTCAACAACACCAACCGGGTCTAAGTTGTGTGCACCCGCCATAAACCACGGGCTAAAACGCAATTCGACGTAATCTAACCCCTCCTGATGCGCATCTTCAACATTTTCATAGGCGATGCGCCAACAGGCGTTGTAATCCACCAAGACAGCAACCAGCCACTCAAATTTCTCTAAAAAGGCCATCACACCTGGAGCCGGTTCTGTTATCTGAACAAAGGGGCGCAAGGTTTCAAGCTCCCAAGCTGGAAGAGGTAAGTTATGCTGACGTCCCAGTTCAAGAATGGTCTCCAGCCGCACATTGCCATCCAGATGGCGGTGAAGGTCAATGAGTGGGATGGTTGAATCGATCATATTTTGTTATCCTTGGAAATAAAAGCGCCAAAAAAAGCGTATATCACCCCGATAATGATCAGCGTAAACTTTGGGAGCGCGCATAATCTTGCTATCATGGGCAATGGGGCACTTGGTGATTGGAAAAGAATTGCCAGCAAGGCGATATTTTCGACAATATCCAACAATGCCGCCAATAATAATGCTGCGATCAGCCAAGAACGCCATGCTTTTAGGCGTACGTGAAGCTTATCGGCAGCCAGTTGGATGCCTAGAATAACGGCGCCAGCATAAACGGGGATGAACAAAAAATCTAAGCCTAAACTGAAAGTCGCTCGCTCTCGGGCGGGAGCATCCCAGCTGTTGATTATTTGCTCAGCGCGCGCAACACTACCTGCAATTTCAAAAGAGACGATCCCGTACGGCGCGGCATCCGTATTAAGCGGCATACCGGTAATACCAAAAACCAACATGATTAGTGCGGCCAAGGCTGCAAACAGGGTAAAAAGCCTACCCGCTCTTTACGTGAGCATGAATCAAAAGACATAAACTTCAATGATGACATATTCTCAATTATAATAGCAGGTATAGATTATAAGCATACCAATAGCGTGTTCTGCAAGAATCGCTACAGTAATCAAGATTGCACCTCTTGGCAGTGATCAATCCTAGAGAGGCTATAATCGTAAACAACCCCGATTGGGAGAGGAGATAAGAATGAGACGAGCAATAAGCTTTTTTTCAGGAGCGCTAATGGGCAGCCTGGTTGGCGCGACTTTAGCTTTATTATTAACCCCAGTATCCGGTGATGACCTTCGAGGGCAATTACAATCCCGCAGTCAAAACTTTCGGGACGAGCTCAAGAATGCGGCGGCGGCAAAACGATCTGAGTTAGAAGCTCAGCTTGCCGAGCTGCGCAAGCCACTGCCAAAAGCAGATATTTAAAGCTAACAACAAACCCCCCTTGAAAAAATCAAGGGGGGTTTGTTGTTTCACAATAATTCAATAAATGTAATCTGGTATATTTTTATGGGGCTATTTCAAAACGGTAAGCCGCTGTTTGACGTGTGAAACGAGTTGTGCCGGTAATAACCAGGATGACATCATCGATGTCACCAGCAATTTCGATAGCAATATCCACGCTGTTATTGCTGTTCAAGGTGATCCTTTCTACAGTTGTTGCTGCGCCACGCGAGATCAGAGCTAATTGATAGGTTTGGGGGATGTGATTCTGGATGCGCACAAAACCAACTGCTTCCCAACCACCAGCATCAGCCTCAAAATCGGAAAAATAATCGATCTCGGGAATGGCAATATCATCGAGCAGCAGCCCTTCTCCATTAACGGCCGCATCGGTCACATATTCAAAACGAATTTGCACTTGGCTGCCAGCAAATTCAGAAAGATCGATTGTCTCTTGAATCCAACGGCCATCACCGCCGGAAAGACCATTATATGCCCAGCCATAACTGTTGCCTGAAGGGTCTTCACCGGTGCCGGAAGGCGTGGTTAGAATTTCCCACGTTTCACCGCCATCTGTAGAGGTTTCTAAGTACAGATAATCGTAATCTTCTTCCAGGTCATACCAAGTCCAGAAAGTGAGTGTCAGTGGTCCCGTATGATCTTGGAAATCGAAATTGCGAGTGAGAGTCATATCGGATTCATCGCCCTTATTCGACCAAAATGCATAGGCGCCAGAGTGGGGGTCTTGCGGCACGATGGCTACTTGAATAGAACCTTCAAAGTGAATCTTGTACTCACCAGGGCAGGTAATACGAATATAATCAACGCCATATTGATGCACATCTCGGGTAAGCGGGTCACCTGCACATTGATCAATTGTTTCAGTTTCGATGGTTGAGGGGACATTATCATTATTATGATAGGCATAGCGCCCATCGGCAACTTGGGGATCGTGCAGGAAATTTGCAACAACCCAATCGGAAAAGAGGTCATCGGCTTGAATGAGTTCACCGGTGAGCGCGTCCTGGGCATTCAATTCAAAAAGCACCGCATCAACGCTGGTCATGCCATTATCGGGATGCGCTACTAATGCCTGCGTGGCTGTATCGCCAAAACGATCCAAAAAATAGGTGACAAACATGAATGAAGAACCGTAATGCGGCGATGTTTTGCTAGGGTCATTTGGCCAGTCATTAAGTTGAAGGTCGGGGTTGGAAGTGTATAAATAATCAAAACCACTGGCAGCATAACCGTTGAGGAACGATGCTAATTCTGAGAAACCCTCATTGAGCCAGGAAGACTCGTTGCGATCACGATACCAGTGAATCATATGTTGGAATTCGTGTGCTAAAACGCCATAGGTAAAGGTTTCGCCAAAATTAACATTATCGGCATTGAGCACAAAAGTCTCATGCGCGTTGGAGTACTCATGTGCCAGCGGGTGAAATTCATCTGCTGAAGAATAGTAACCAGCCAGGTTATGTCCTAAATCACGGGCGTATAATATATAAAGATGAGCATCGCCATCTACGCCCGGCGACCACTCGCTGCCAAAGAATGTACGATTGGTGGGGTAAATATCATTTTCGAACGTCAAAGCTAAAGCTTCCAGCTCATCTTGATCGTAGTTGACACCATTTTCCACCCAAAAATAGGCATGATCGGTGGCAAAACGCAGCGTCATCTCGACTTGAAACTTATCGTTACTATCAACATTCGTAAGCCAAAAAGTATTGCCGGCACCCACCAAATAGGGATTGTCCGGAGGGGGAACCGTTTGGGGTATGTCTGAAACGCCGCCGAGGCGTTCGGCCAATTCAATCAAGTCATTGATTGGGACGATGGTATCTTTCAAGGTTTGGAGGGTCTCACTGGTCACAGGAATATCAGCGGCAACCGGCGCCTCGTTGACCCCGGAGACAGCAGGTGTTGGAGATTGGGTAGGGCGAATGACCATGGGAGTAGCTGTTGCCGGGCCAAGATCCGAGGCTATATCCCAAGAAAAGCCGCTATCACCCGCTGCCAAATATATTATTCCCGCGCTGGTGAGAACGACGGTTAACACGCAACAAATAATCACACCCACGATAACAATCAGGGTGATCAGTAAAGAACGATTCATAAATAACTCCAACACCTACGCAACACGAGAAAATATCCTGACACTGGCTGTAACGAAGCCAAAATTAATCCACATATTTGGGATTGCAAATGAATCAACAGAAAAAGCAACTCCGATAAAAACAATCATCCCCAGCAAGCCTGCCCGACCCCAATAACGCTGTTCTACCGTGTACCCCATCAGCAGGTAGGCTGTTGATCCTATGATAGCGATAAGAAAAGCAAAGAAAGCAGCCGTTCCCAGCAATCCAGTTTCTGCCAGGATGCGAGCAAATAAGTTTTTAGGCACAACAAGTTGATGGCGACCCTCTTCGGGAACCAGCGCATCGAATAATTCTGGCGTAGGGTAAATAGGACGGTCGGTTAATTTTTCTTCAAAATAAAACGTGTAGTTGCCCAACCCAACACCCAGCAAAGGTGCACCTTCATAGATATGGTACGCTGTTTCCCAATAGGCAAAACGCTGGCTAAAAGCAATATATTGAAAATAGGAGCCGGTACTATCTTCATCAATCCAATAGTTCCATAAACGGGAAAAACTCCGATTTTGAGAAGCAGCCGTAAAGATAATAATCCCAACAGCAATGAAGCCTAAAGTACCCTGTGCAATGCGCTTCAGAACAAGGATCCAATTGATTTCAGCCTGACGTTTCAGCCGCTCTCGGAAAAATATTGCCAGCACCAACTGCACAACCATGAAAACCAAGCCAGACCGTGAAAAAGTATAGATTAGAACAAACGCCGACCAAACCAAAAGCATCAGTTCGATGGTCAGCCAACCTTTACGGTAACGAAAAACCGAAGAATTCGACATGATCGCGGCAAACAGCCAAGGCATATATAAAAAGGTGATTTGCTCTGCAAACCAACTGGGTTCATACGTCATCCCTGAAACACGCCGATCAAATAAGCGCCGAAATGAGATCAACTGCTGCGCTTTCGACATCCAGGCAAAATATTGCGGATCATACTTAATGATATAGATTACCTGCAACGAACCCCAAAGCAGTGCGATACCTAATCCAATAAAAAGCCAGCGCAGAGAAAATTGCAAATCGTCAGCAGAGTGAGGCATGATGGCGACGGTTAGGAAAAAAGCGCCCCCTAGAGCTAATGTAACTAACATGCGTATGGATCGCGCAGAAACGGTAATATTAATATCTGGATCAATACCACGCCCCAAAGCAAGGAGTGTGCTAAAAACAGCGACCAAAGCAAATGCCGCCAATGGGATTGCCACGCGAGGAATTGGCTTGGTAAATAAACGCGGCAGGACAAAAATTACCAACAGCAGCACCAAAGGGTAAAGCGCCAAGGGGCGCACCTCTGTGCGCCCACCAAGGCCGCCAGGAAAGTATGGGAAACTGGTGACTGGCAAGCTAACCAAAAAAGCAGCCCAGATGATTTTTTGGAATTTTGGAAGCCAAGTCACCAGCACTATGCAGCTCCTTGGTATGAAAAGCGCGCCAGTTTCCAGAACAGCCAACTCAACATTCCCAAAAATCCACCTATCAACATGAGCAGACTTGTCGGTCGTACGGCCTCTGCAGATGCGATTTCACCGGCTGGCATTTCAATATCAAGATTGGCAGAAAGAGCAAGACTTAACTCAGCTTCACGTGCATATTGCGCTGCAACTGCTGTATGCTGCGTTTTCAGGAGCGCAATTTGATTGGGCAAAATACTTAGATCATTGGCAATTAAAGCAAGTATGTTCTGCAACCAGTTTTGATGGCTAGACAACTCAGCATCAGCGGCCGGCTGTGCTTCAAGGGCATTTTTCCATCCCACACTGCGGTCGGCGGACTGTACCGCGTAAGCGGTCAATTGCCAGTACTCAAAAGATGTCATAATACTATCGGAGGAGCTATGATCCCAATCACCTTGAACCCTGAGCAAATTCTCTTGAGCGCGCGTCAGCACGACGCGGCGCAATTCGAGCGCCGTTTGCTGCTCTGCCAATGCAGTTAACGTGCTATCGAATGCGATCACCTGACGGGCATGCTCAATGGCCTCATGCGTGCGTTCATCGATGACTTGCCCCCAAGCAGTAACTGCCTGCTGAGCAATGACGGGGTGCAAAGCCTCGGCATTGAGATGCAAACGCCCGGCGTTACGCCAACTAGCTCGCAGCATTGTCCTCAGATCGATAACTGATGTGCCCATCCAGGCTTGATCTTCAACCCGCAATCTATCCAACGTGTCTGTGAGAAAAGCATCACCCGAGATCAGTGTGTTTAACTGCTCCATTTGCCAGTTTTTATAATCATCAATATTACGAAATTCATCTTGCGCGGCACCCGCTACATAGCGATCTCGCAAAGCACGATAAGGATTGAGGCCCACATATAAATCAATGCCGGCGCGATAAACAGGCGGCCATAATAAACCAGCCCCCCACCCGATGAGAGATCCGATAGCAAAGCAAACCACTATCAGATACCATTTTTGACTAAGATCGAGGATAAAATCTCGTAAATACCATTCTTTGGTCATAGTTAAACTCTTATAAAAGACAACACAGCATACAAGAATGCGATGATTTTACTCCAATTTTTTAGAATCCAGAAGATGCCGATAAACCTGTATTATTGCTTGATTGATTATTTTATGTGTAAATCGCTCGATCACAATTTTCCGTCCAGCTGCGCCCATTTTCTCTCTAAGCGCGGGATGCTGACTCAGCCGTGCTACAGCTTGCGCTAAGGCTTGGGCATCATTAGGGGGTACAAGTAAGCCATTACGCTCATGGTGAACAATGGTACGGCATCCAGGCACATCGGTAGCAACGATAGCACGCCCACTAGCAGCCGCTTCGATGAGAGTTGTCGGTACGCCTTCACCGTAAAACGTCGACAAAACCACGATATGCGCACCGTGGTAGATTTTTTCCATGTCACGCTGCTATCCCCACCATTCAATGATTCCTTCTTGATGCCAAGATTGAAGCATTGCTTCATCCACTGAGCCCGGATTGTCAGGGTCAGGCACGCCCACCAGCACCATGCGGGTATTATGGTTGGCGTGCAATATGATTTTTCTATGTAATTCGTGATGGCGCTGCTCTGATTCTTCAGGCTCTGCGTGACTGACCGCTATTTCCGTTTCTAGAAATTGGATGTGATTGCTCATTTCTTCAATGGTTCGCAGCCTCATTTTGGTCGGGGAATGAAGCTTAATAACGATGCCATTTTTGGCACTCTTGATCTGTGTTCATAAATCTTTCCATCCTGGTGCGGATTTAAAAATACATATCTGTAATGACACCATGGAACTCGGAACATAATTCGTGCTGCTTGTGAGTTGTGCAATTCTTATCACCCGTGGCGTGATAGATCTGAGTTTGCCCATTAAAAACAAAGTTCACTGGCAGAAAAACAATTAGGACACCGTGTAAATACCCTGCCAATGAATTCTCATTCAAATAACTGCAGCTATTAGCTAAATTTTCGACGCCGACGCCAATTGATCAGTGGCGCCAGCAGTCGGCGGACGAAGTAGCGGGCATAGATCCACGAAAACCAACTGCCTCCATCGCGACGGTGGATACGCAGCATTTCTGGCCAGCAGCGCTCATCAGCAGCGATGGTTTTAGCATCATCATGCAATCGAAAGTTAGCCCAATGTTGTCCGGGCAAATATCGGATCTCGGTGACACGTGCCAAACGCACCCACAAATCGTAATCCATGGCAAAATAAAAGCTGGGGTCCAGCGGACCAACCTGACGCCAGAGCGCAGCCCGCCAAAAAGCAGCTTGCTGGGGAACGTAAACACCACCACGTCGTAAACGCCGATAATTGGTTTGCTTGGCATTGAATTGCCCAATAACAGCCCCGCTGGCATCAATAAAATTTACATCGGCATAAACCAGACCAACGTCAGGATTTGCTCGCAAAAATGAGACAGCTGCGGTGATGGCTCCTGGCTGATAAGTGTCATCCGAATTTAGCCAAGCCAGGATTTCACCGCTCGCATGGGCAAATCCCTTATTAATGGCATCCGTTTGACCTTGATCCGTTTCCGATGTCCACCAAGCCAACCGATCTTGATAGGCGCGGATGATATCTATGCTGCCATCCGTAGAACCGCCATCCACAATGATGTATTCTAAGTTTGGATAGTCTTGCTCTAGCACAGACTGGATCGTGGCTTCTAAATATTTGGCTTGATTGAAGGAGGGCGTGACAATGGAGATAAGTGGGTTCATTGGGTCATTGGCTGGGTGAGGTCGAAAAACAGATAGCCTTCCCCTTTAGCAACGAGAGGATAATGGCTGTAGAGACGATTATACAATTCATTTTGCCGAGCGGTGTTAAATTCCGATGGAGGATCGGTCAGATCATAGAGTCGGATCCCGAACCCTAAAATAAAAATCACGGCGAGGGTCATCCAGAGAACTACGGGCCGGCTGCCAAAGAAACTTATCGATGATGAATCGGATGCCAGCATAGTTAATCCACTTTATAAAGTTGATCGATATTATCAATACCCAAATCAGCCACTGAAGCCGGCGGTTTGTGTCGCTTGGCTCGATAATAAAGATTACCCAAACGCCCCAGCCAAGCACGCTCAGTATGGCAAACAGGATGCGATGCCACTCTTTTAAAGCTGTAGCGGGGTGCAATCTTAATGAGCTGCCATAAGCCTTAATTGCAGACCAGGCCACCCCACCGTCAAGCAGGTAGCGGGCATTGAAACGGTGCGCCGCGGCCCAAATAGGTTTACGTTTATGCTCAATAATCATTCCTAAGTCAGATTGGGATTGAGCCCATTCGAGAATTTTAAAGGCTTCACGCCCAAAACCAGCCGCCTGGGCGACATTTTTGGCATCGGCGTGATGACGGGCAAAAGCCCACACCTCAGGAACGTGGCGGATACCCGCTATGCGGGCCATACGCAACCAAAGTTCATGATCTAATAAGAAATGATAAGAAGTATTTAAATATCCGGCACCCTGCAAGACAGCGCGCCGCATAAAAACGGCTGGTTGACAAATGATCTTAAACTCCAGCAGCCCTGCCAAACCCCAATCGTCGAAGATCAAGTCATTCAAGGGGAAGCCGTCTTGATCAAAGGATACTGCGTTGCCATAGACCATACCCGTATCAGGATTTTTCTCCAATACAGCAATGGCCTGAGCAATTGCACCGGGGGCATAAAGATCATCCGAATTCAACCAGGCAACAACTTCTCCGGTAGCTCGGCGAAAGCCTTTATTGATCGCGTCGGCCTGACCTGCATCGGGTTCAGCAACCCACCAAGCCAGGTGATCAGCATATTTACGGATAATATCAATACTGCCATCTGTAGAGCCGCCGTCTACAATAATGTACTCCAAATCAGGGATTCCCTGACTGAGCACCGATTGAATCGTATGCTCTAAAAATGCGACCTGATTATAGGAAGGCGTGATGATAGAAACGCGGGTCATAATACTAGAACAGCGAACCGTAATCGGTTTTAGGGAAGACCGTCAGCTGGCCGCCAATGGTGGCGTCAAGCACTTCGCGCCCGGCAGCTAGATAGGCATCGTGTGCAATCGCGTAACCTATTTCGGAAGTATCTAAATCGGGTAACTGCCAGCGAAAGCCGGTCCCAAAATAGCTGGGATCAAAATGATCCCGATCATTACCCTGAGAAACAACCGTTGTGTTTGGCTGGCCTGTGCTAGAAAAACTGTGATCAACCCCAACGAGGATAGATTGCTCAAAACCCATATGGAAAGCCAATTGTAGGCAGATATAAGTGACCGTAGCGCCTTCCCACAAACGGCCGCGAGCATCGGCAGCGAATTTAGGACCCGTATAGGTTGTGTGCAAGAAAATTGGAAGCTGCGCAGCAGCAATAGCCGATTGGGAAAAAAATCGTCGCGAATGCCAGGAGAAAAAACAGGGCATATCTAAAGCCAAAAAATCTTCAACACACTGTTCAACAACGAGATCATTGACCGAAACCAGAAAATTGGTTGAAAAACCCCAATCTTCAAAGGCCAAATAAATCCGATTCATGCCAAAGGTATATTCATCTTTCAACTTCGAGATATCAGTATCTTTCAGACTGGGGCCATTGCCAACAATAAAACAGCGCTGCCCCTTATGTATGTCTTTCAAGGCTGACAATTGGCGCATGCTCTCACGACGCCAAGGGTGAAAATTAGCCATCGGCCAATCCGCAATACGCTGCAGCGCGTAACGTGCCTCACTAATAGGCTGCCACAGTGCTGGTGGGAAAATATTTTTTACCGTTTGACGAAAATCTGTCATGGTGTGTTTTACAACTCGCTATTCAGTGCTCAATTTCACGGTCGCGCCACCATCCACGATCAGGGCTTGCCCGGTTATAAAGGATGATTGCTTGTTATCAGCTAGAAAATAAATCGTTGTGGCAATTTCTTCAGGTTTACCAATTCTGCCGCTAACCGTCTTATGTGCCAAGTTCTCCAACCGCTGCGCGATGCTGCCCGCACCTACGTGGCCGCGATTCATGCCAGCGCGCAACATGGGTGTATCAACCGCGCCGGGAAGCAGCGTATTGACACGAATGGCATCAGGAGCAAACTCTATCGCCATGGCACGCGATAGCGCTAATAAGCCACCTTTACTGGCCGCGTAGGCGGCGATATCCTTCGAAGTTACCACAGCATGCACTGATGAAATATTAACAATGGCACCTTGTCGTTTTTTCAACAAAGGATGTGCCAGCTTGGCCCCCAAAAAGACTGAGCGCAAATTTGCTGCCATGATTGCATCCCACTCAGCAACTGTAGTTTCAAGCAATGGTTTTACGATCTGTAAAGCGGCATTGTTGACCAGAGCATCCAATCCATCGGTAAAGACAGTGACCTGCCTAAAAATGGCATCCATGGCTGCTGGCACAGCAATATCCGATTGAATAAACAAGCCATTTGGGGGGAAGGAATCAGGATATGGATTGCGGTCGACCGCAATCACGCGCCAATTCTTTTCAGCAAACAACACTACAGTAGCACGACCAATGCCACCTGCAGCGCCGGTGATCAAAACAGTTTTAGCCATATTGATTTAAATCCTTTGAGTCAATTCCCAGGCCATCGAGAAGATTGCGGATGGTATTCCAATGAACACGATCCCAGGCTTCCGGGCTGGAATTTGAGTTATGAGGCGCCAGCATGACGTTATCCATGTGGAGCAGTGCACTCTTATGGGGGAGAGGCTCAATTTCAAAAACATCTAAAGCAGCACCAGCGATGGTGCCTTTTTCAAGGGCAGCGACTAAAGCGGATTCGTCAACAATGGGGCCGCGAGCTGTGTTTATCAACACCGCGTTGGGCTTCATCAACCCTAAAGTTTCGGCGTTAATCAAGTGTTGGCTAGTGGGGTTTAAATTGCAATTAACGCTGACAAAGTCGGCTTCAGCAAGCAGCGACTCGAGCGAGGTCATTTCAATCCCCGTTTCGGTGACAAAAACATGATTAATTTCAACAATATCATTGCCGAGAATTTTCATACCAAAGGCACGCGCTTTGCGTGCAACGGCGACCCCAATATTACCAACACCAATGATTCCCAGCACACATTCGCTCAGCGACCTGCCAGGAATTTTTTCCCACTCGCCAGCTTTTATGGCATGATCCATCCAAGGCTGGTTGCGGGCAAAAGCTAACATATAGCCCATAACCGTATCGGATACGGGAATGGTGAAGGCGTTTAGCGTATTGCCAATTTTGATACCAAAATGCCTACAGGCAGCCTGATCTATAGAATCGATACCCGTCCCCCATTTGGAGATCACTTTCAGGCGTGGCGAGCAAGCCTGCAAGACTGGCTTAGTAAAGCGGTCATCTCCGCATATGGCGCCATCAAACTGACCGGCATACGCCAGCAAGTCATCTTCTTCCATACGCTCTGCAACATCAGGAACGATAAGGTTTAAGCCATAGCTTTCTAGAATGGGTCTAAACCGATCGAGAAAAGGGATCATATAGGGGGCGGTAAAAAGAATTGTAGTCATAAGTAAAGGGGTATTGGGAAAATATCAGGAGTTAATTGCGCATCAAGAAATCAGCTATGGAAAAATCTAACTCTTCGTCAATGTCCCAGGCTTCTTCAACGTCAATTTCGAACATCAGCGGGTGTGCGCCCATACGGTTGCGACGCGCCAGTAAATTTTGACGTGTAAAAATATAGATACAAGAATTCTCTTCGTATACCGGGGGCAAATCTTGGGTCTGCAGCAGCACGGCCGGGTCGTGATTAATCGGTTGTGCCGATTGATTCCACAAACGGGTCTGCAAACGCGTCACCGAAAAGAGTGAGTCGTAGATGGGCACCTGGGATGTAAATGTTTCCAGGGCGCGCGATATCGTGTTGGCGCGCAGCAAAGGGTTGGTGCTGTGCGTTTGCAAATAGAAATCGGCTGCAACTTGCGAGGTATCAAAAGCCAGGATTTCGTTCATAGGAGTATCATCGGCGCGCAAGTCTTCGGGACGATCAATCACCTTGACCGCTGGAAAATGCGCGGCCAAACCAGAAATCACATCGGGGCTATCCGTATCCACGACAATTTCGGAGATCTCAGGCACATGCAACAAAGTTTGGATAATGTGATGAAAAAGCGGTTTGCCGCCTAAGAGGCGGTAATTTTTCCAGGGTACTCGCTGGGAGTGATGCCGCATAGGAACAAGGGCAACAATTCTGGTCATGGTTCAATTATGTCCTGTGTTGTCTGGTCGTAATCAATGGACTGCACCTGACGTGGTGCGGGTTTCTTTTCCGAGAGAATGCCGGGAGGATAATAAAATGTCTGGTGCAACTGATGATCAATTTTTCCTGAATAACGGTAGCCGCGGTACGTGCCCCAATATTGCATTAACCGAAACCATAAAATACTATGCCAGTGCGCATACAAAACACCTTCTCGGCGAGCAGCCAATAAATCTGAAAACACTGTACCTGTCCAAAGCCGAAAGAAATTCCATAACGAGAAATGACTATTGGGCAAAATTTGTTTCATAGCAATGGCTTCACGGCGATAACGGTTTTGAACTTGGGATAGTTCTTCATCATGAACATGGATAATTTCAGCTTCAGCAGTGTAAGCCACAGCATGGCCTTGTTCCATCGCCCAACTGCTCCAAGCCAAATCTTCTAAACCAGTCAGGTTTTCATTGTAGGGGTGTTGCTGCCACAAGGAACGTCGGATTGCTGCGTTAGCATTGTGCGAGTAGGGATGCCCTTGACGAGGTTGAGAGACATCGGAGAAATATTTATTAAAGAATTGATGTTCAGAGTAATGATTGGTTTTTCCGCCACGCTGTTTACCATAACAAACTGCAACATCGGAATCGTAAAATACTTTTAACAGTTGTTCCAACCAATCGGGATAAACCGGGTAACAATGTGCGCTGATGATGACGATAAACTCACCACTCGCAGATTCAATGCCCCTGTTAAGGGAACGCCCAAAGGTAAATTCTTCCGGGCTGATGTGAACGATATTAACCGGATAACCCGATGCAATCACGACAGTATCATCTGTGGAACCAGAATCAACCAAGATAATTTCAATATTTTCAAGTGTCTGCTGGGTAATCCCAGTCAACAAACGCTCAATATGCTCAGATTCATTATACGCTCTAATAACGACCGAGCAGCGCGGGATCTTACCAGTCATTGGATTGTTCATACCCCAATCGAATTAATAGATCACCAGCAACCTCGTTGAAACGCGATTTATTGGCATCGGTGAAGTGATCACGCCAATTGCCTGGCTGCCCTTTACGGAAAGTACCCGACTTATGTGAAGCAATGCCGGATTTGAGCGCTTCAATGGCGTGTGAGCGCGATATGGCGCACTCGAATCCACGCGCTGCAAGGTAATCTAACAAACGGTTCAGGGCTGCGTCTCGGTCTATGATTAAATCTTCAAAGCGTAAGGGTAGAATTTCAGGGTGCTCTAGCCAAGCAAGATAGTTATCATAACGTTGACGAACGCTCGACAAGGCCGGTTCAACAACCCCTGCAATAGCTGCATTTAAACGTTCTTCCATGGAGGTCAGGGTTTCTGTGTAATAACGGTGCATGCCGTGTTGGCTGTACATATCGGTAGCGTAAAACACATGCGACACGAGCATGTCGCGCGGGTCACGATATAAAAAAATTGTGGCCCAATGCGGGGCGCACAACAAGGATAAATAGGGCTCCCGGGCGTGAAGATAGCCATAGCGAATATCACCCGGGCGCATAGCACGGACAGCACTTGCAATTGCAGATTCGGCGAGAGGTTGATTGCCTTCTGAGCGATTCACCGGTGGAAAGCCAGGATCAACAAACGGCCCTAAATCAGTCAGCCCGGCAAGGATTTGCGTTAATAAATGCGACCCCGATTTTGGCATGGCATTACCAAAAACGATCGGCGCGGAAGCAAGGTTTGCCCGGCCCCATTTTGACGCAGACCGTGCGCGTCTTGCCCGCCAGCGAATCAACTTCAAACCGCGTTTAACCGCAAAAAATAAGCTCATTCACCCTCCGGCAGCAAAAATGAATCTGTACCCAAGATGCCGTTAACCAATACCTGTGCAACGGTTGAATGTTCTGCCAGCAGATCACTCCACATGAAGCGCTTGAGCTGCACATAACCCGGTGTTGGATGCGCTTCGAGAAATTGTTCAAAAGATAATGAAATTTTAAAAAACTGGTAATACAAAAATCTTCGGGCGTTAGCTTGAAACTCGGGAGGCACATCAATACTATCCGCGCTCAAAAAATCTTCGGCTATCTGATAGTAATCTTCAGCTGTTTGGGGGGTAAAAACGGTCGCATATTGAGTGTATCTGGCGCGACCGCCGCAAAGCACCGGAATCCCCAACAAAGTCCCTTCGAGGCCAATTGAAGAGTTATAGACCATAATGAATTTTGAACGCTGGATAAGGTCATAGGAACTGAGCGGCTCGTGCGAATCAACAAATAAAACATTGGGTAATTCAGCTACTTGGTTTCGCAAGACCCAATCACTAACACTTTCTCGACTGACCTTGGAAACACGTTTCTCATCAGGATGTGCACGAATAACAAAAAATGTTTCTGGGTGTGATCGGATAAGATCAAGCGTTAGATCCAGCCATGCAAACATTTGGGCAAAAAGTGTGTTGGCATGAACTTGACTGGTATCAAACACAACATTGGTAAAGACAGGCACAACTTGCTTAAATTGCTCAGCTCGCGTTAAAAAAGCATCATCCAGGCCAGCAATTTCAGGCCAAAAACGAATCCCCGCCATGGTGAACTCTCCCTTAAGCCGTTGACTTAAGTGCTCGTCCAAACGGGCGCCTTGATCTAGGGAAAGGTCAAAATTTTCAGGAATATGGATTGGGTAAGCCGTGGCTTGTTGATCGGTGAAGAAGGCCGAAAAAGGCTGGAAACCTACCTCGTGGGTGATCACCCGCAATTCGCGTTGTTTTGCCATCCAGCGGGCTGTCGCTTCGGGAAACATGATTCCGTTGAAGACAACAACCAGTGCGGGGTTAACTTGATCCAATAAAGCATCAAACGTAACTGCTACCCGATAAGCCGACTGGATAAATTCCCGATAGAGGTAGCGGGTTGGCTCATCATCGGCAATGTGATGCCTGCGAAGTGCCCAGCGCAACCCAGGTAGGATAAGGGAGCCTAAGGGAATATTTAATTGTGATTCAGGAATGGTGAATTGGAAGGCGATCAGTTGTGCAATATTGAGACCTTCGAGAGCTGCAGCCAGATTATCATCACCCTGATATTTAAACCAATGGACTGGAGCGGAAGTCCAAATTTTTTTGGACTGCGCGATGCATGCTTGACATGGCGGTGCAGCAGTTGGGTCATCAGGATTGGTGCCCAAAACACAGTGACTCATCCCTGCCTGACAGGCGAAATGCACTACAGGAACACCGGCAAGCTGCAACTTCCAAGCAGTTAACAGGGCAAATGCTGCATTTTGACTAAAACCGCCCAAACGCGTTGAGGCGTTGAACATGACCACAGGGCGCTGCCCCGTATTTTTAGGTGCATGTTTAGCAACCTGTTGGTTCAGGTTATTAATGCGCAATTCACGCTGGATACGAAGCCAAGCATTTTCAACGCGACGTCGTGTTATTGACAAAGGGATGTTTGGAATATCTATCATAACTCCAAAAACGCTGCCCCTACTTTATGGCCTCAAAATAAGCATCAGACAGTCGATTGATGGCAATGAAAAAACCTTCCCCACCGCGTTGATGCCCACGCCAAATTTCTGGGATCATCGTGCCATGATAATCTTTGACTACGCCAAAAAATTTTACCCAATTGATATTGCCTTCACCGATTTGCAGGCCTTCGCCATCGAGTCCGGAAGCATCAGATAGATGTAAATGGGAAATATAAGGCAATATTGAGGCTGCTTGTTCATAGAAATCAACGCCAGCCCAGTTGCAATACAGTTTATGATGGGATGAATCGTAACAAGTTTTCAGGTCCATCGAATCTAGAAGATCGATGATTTCATCCATATCCATAAAGGCATTGGTCAGCCATTGACCGCCAAAATACCAGGGGTGCGGTGGCAAATTCTCAAGGAGCAATTCAACATCTGTGGTATCCAATTCTTCAACCGAACGACGCAAATTATCATAAAGACGTTTGCGCTCTGCAATAGGTTGATCAAGGCTAGCCGCTCCGGGGTGAACAATCATTTTGGGCAATCCCTGGAAATGCGGCGCCATGTCACGGGTGACATTCAAAGAGCGCTGCATCAAGGCCACAGAAGCTTTACGGTGATCTTCGTCAAAGGCACAGATATCTACCAAGTGGTTCGACCAAAATTCGGGGGCGTGGACCACTAATTGCATATCAAGATCATCTCCAGGATAAGGAACATCTAAATCTTTATCGGTAAAATGGAATTCCAAGAGCGGCGGATTAAAGGGCAGCATTTTACGATAATCGTTGAAGCGCACCACAAATCCCCATTCCATTGGCAAGGTATGCTCAATATCCAGAGAAACTTTCTGGCCAAGATCACGGGCAAGGAAAGGTTCGTCCACTTCGATAACGCGCTCGACTATCCGACCGACAAGTTCAATATATCGTTGAGGGGATAACCCTTGACCAGGACCCTTGACAGCAATCATCTCGCGGGTGATTTTATCCCCAGGAACAATGCGGCGGGTGGCAACCAGGCTTTTTGCCAGCACCTCACGATTGAGTATTTCACCCATCGTAAAAAATTTTTCTTTGCCTGTGCCCATCGCTTGCTCTACCTGACGAATATCACGAACCAATTTTTTAAAGCCATACGGTTCTAAACTAGCAGCATGATCGGGACCATCCATTGTGCGGTCGAGAGTGATGTGACGTTCAATAATGCTGGCGCCTAAAGCTGCAGCAACTGTAGATACAGATATGCCGCGCTCGTGTCCCGAATAACCTACTGGAACACCAAACTCACGTAAACGCTCCATAAACCGCAAGTTTATATCACCAAAAGCAGCCGGATAAGCGCTGTTGCAGTGCAGCAACGCAAACTCAGCTTTTCGTTCTTGTAAATATTCCACAGTGATTTCCACTTCTTCCCAACGCGACATTCCCGTGGACACGATGATCGGCTTACCCTTTTGGATCAGGTAGTCAATCAAGGGTAGATTAATCATATCGGCAGAGGCTACTTTAAACGCCGGTACGCCCAGCGATTCGACAAAATCGGCACTATCATGATCGAATGCCGAGCACATAAAGGTAACGTCTTTACGCTCACAATAAGCAACAATTTTATAAAAATCTTCATCAGAAAGCTCTACTCGCTGTAATATCGGCAGCAGGTAATTTAAATTCTTTTCGCCAACATTAGCATTATCCAAATATTTCTTGGGGTAAAGGCGTTTTAGGTTACGTTTTTGGAACTTGACCACATCAGCGCCAGCATTAACCGCCGCGTCGATGAGCTGGATGGCATAATCCAGGATTCCATTATGATTAACACCAATTTCTGCGATGATATAAGCTGGGTGGCCGTCACCAACCAGGCGATCACCAATTTTCAACTCGGACATTTATAACTCCGTTATGGAAAACCCTAAATCTTCAAGGGTGATTTCCCCACTGCTGATCAGGCGTTCTGCTCGCGCCCAATCATCGGGGGAATCTATATCAACCCATTCGGATGGATCAATAACCAGTGGCAAAATATAATCTCCGGTCATGGAATTTTTATGCAGTATTGTGTCGGTCCAAGCCGCGTCAATATAACCGGTCTGCCAATAAACTTTGGGCAGCGCCTGTCGGGGTTGGTTGTACGGTTCATGAGAGATGCCTAATTCCGTGCCCAAGGGCTGCATATACCCATCCGCTCCTATACGCCACATCTTGAAAGGATTTTGGAAAGGTACACAAACCGTGCGTACAGCATCGGCATCAGGGTGCTCGACCAACCGTAAAACGGCCTGGTCGATATGCCAAACGCGTCGAAATGGGGATGTTGGCCGTAGCTGCACAACAATATCGGGATGGTAATCTTCATTTTCCGCCAACCAGGTTAATGCATGCTGATAAACGGGCAAATCGGGCGTGCCATCTTGGGCAAATTCAACTGGGCGCAAGAAGGGAGTCTCGGCTGCATAGCGGCGTGAAATTGCAGCGATTTCTTCATCATCTGTGGAGACGATCACGCGGGTGATGGTCTCAGCGGCAAATCCGGCCGCGATGCTATATGCGATCAGCGGGTAGCCTGCAAAGGTGATGATATTTTTTCGAGGAATTGATTTTGATCCGCCGCGAGCGGGGATAATCGCGAGTACTTCAGTCATTCATTCACCACTGTGACACAAACGGTGTGCCCCCCTGGGGGAGGCAATCAGGACATTGTCGGGGCGGTGTGTACTGCGATTTACCAGGTTGTCCAGCCACCATCGACAATGAGATTAGAGCCGGTCATATATTGGGATGCGTCGGAAGCCAGGAAGAGCAGCGCACCGTTCATCTCGTCTTTTTCAGCCATGCGGCCAAGCACTGAACGAGCAGCATATGCTTGTAGAAACGGTTCATCATGACCATTATAAACACCGCCTGGCGTCAGTGCGTTAACCCGAATGTTTTTCCCAGCATAATAAGCGGCCAGATACTTGGTAAAACCCAGCGTGCCGGCTTTGGTAACTGTATAGTCAACAGGTTTATATTGAGGCGGCTGCTTATCGCGGTGATACAGACGTTGATCTGGCGCTACAACAGCATAGATGGATGCAATGTTAATAATTACGCCGCGGCCACCCTTGAGCATGGGATTGACCGCAGCTTGACAAGCCAAAAACATGCCAGTCAGGTTAACATCAAGGGCAGCCTGCCATAATGCCAGGGGATAGTCTTCAAAAGCTCCAGACTGGGATTGGCGGGACTGGGGGTCGAATTTAGGGTCGAGAGCAGCGCTGTTGACCAGCACATCGAGTCCACCGAAGGTCTCAACGGTGACTTCGACCATATGAGAGACAGAATCAACTGCGGTCACATCCGTACCCACAGCCTGGGCGCGCAGTCCGCTTTGGGTAAGCGATTGTGCCAATTGCTCGGCGGCTTCAACATTGATATCGGCAATGGTTACTGCTGCGCCGGCTTCGGCCAACGTGCGGCAAAACTCTGCACCCAAGAGGCCTGCGCCGCCAGTCACAATGGCGGCGCGACCTGTCAGATCAAAAAGTTGCAGTAATTCAGACATGATTAATTGATAAAACCGCGCTCCATGAGATCAGCAATGATCAAGCGGGCATTTTCTTCTGGTGTAGAGTCAACCGTGTTGAGTATGATCTCAGGTGCAATTGGCTCTTCGTACGGGTCATCAATACCGGTAAAGCCTTTGATTTCGCCTCGACGTGCCATGGCGTAAAGTCCTTTGACATCTCGTTCTTCGCAAACTTCAAGCGGTGTGTTAACAAAGATCTCAATAAAGTGATCTTTGCCTGCCATCTTGCGGGCCTCGTTGCGCGTATGGCGATAGGGGCTGATCGCTGCGCAAACCGCGGTGCCGTTGTGCTTGGTAATTTCGCCAGCTACAAAGCCAATGCGTAGAATATTCGTATCACGGTCTTCTTTGCTAAAGCCCAATCCCTTCGAGAGATGCGTGCGTACCACATCACCATCAAGGACCGTGGCTCGGCGGCCATGTTCCATCAACATCGGCATTAGCGCTTCAGCTATGGTAGATTTTCCACAACCACTTAAACCCGTAAACCACAAACACACACCTTGTTTATTCTTGGGAGGATGTACCTGAGCCAGGATTTCAGCGGTCTCTACCCGGGTAAACCACTCTGGCAACAATTTGCCTGCTGCCAGGTAATCATCACGCACCTGTGTGCCAGAAATGGTAGCAACTTTGGCACCTTCAGGGATGTTATCGGCTTCAACATAGCGGTCTTCATCCGGCAAATAAACCAACCATTGGAAAGGCACCATTTTGACGTCGATTTCATCTTCGTACTGCTTCATCATTTGCTGGGCTTCATAGGGTCCATAAAAAGGTTCACCGGAGCTATCATTACCGGGGCCTGCATGATCACGCCCAACAATAAAGTGGTTAGCGCCATAATTTCTTCGTATGATGGCATGCCAAACGGCTTCGCGCGGACCGGCCATGCGCATCGCTAAGGGCAGCAAGCTCAGCACGGTGTTTTCTTGGTCATAGTAATGTTCAAGCAGCGCTTTATACACGCGCACACGCGTGTAATGGTCAACATCACCCGGCTTGGTCATGCCTACAACAGGATGAATCAATAAGCTACCCACAATTTCAGCGGCGGCGCGTTTGGTCAGTTCTTCGTGGATGCGGTGCATAGGGTTGCGCGTTTGGAAAGCAACAACATTCTTATGCCCGTTCTGTTTGAGCAGCGCCCGTACTTCGGCAGGTGTGCGACGGATTTCAACAAAGTCATGATAGGTGGGCATATTGAGTACTCTCAATTCCCCAGAAATGCACAGGTCACCCCAGCGATCCATTTCGGATACCAGCGGGTGGCGGTGATCGGTGGAACCGAGCACTAGACGCGCTTCTCGGACAGGGTCCCAGGTAAAGACTTCCTCTATATGCATGACTGCAATCAAATAGAGTCGTGAATCACGTATCGCGATCCATTCAGCGCGGGTGGGCAAATCTTCTTTTTCGATCGTTAGCGTGATCGGCATAGGGAAAAGGGTACCATCAGCCAAGCGCATTTCAGTGAGTACGCGCTGATAGTCATCTTTGCCCATAAAACGATCCAAGGGTGAATAGGCACCCACGGCCAGCAATTCTAGATCGTGCAAGGCACGAGATGAAATTTGAATCGACGGATAGTGACTGGCTTGTTGAATTAGTGCTTCACGAGCTTGGCCAGTTTCAACCAGGTTTACGAGTTTCCCACCGTACGGGGGAATCAACACACTCTTTTTATTACTCATCGTTACTATAATCTCCTTATTATTGCAAAACAAACTACACAGTTTATCATTAATTGATGGATTTAGGGCTGCAAGATATTCATCAATCATCCAGTTATTGATCACACGAAAAAAAGGTGCCGGGAGGCTTCCCAACGCATAACACGGGCTTCAACAAGAAGGTTGCTACCGCCAGCGCTGCAAACCACCACCAATCTTTGTAATCGAGGCAAATTCCCAATCCGTGCCGACAGCCAAAACTGGGTTGAATTTTCAACAACGGCGGCATGACTGCGCCAGCACCCATCCTGGTCATGCCTACAAGGAGGCCAAGTATGATATGGCGGTTGGCCATCTTTTGCTAAAATCGTTTTGGGCAAATGAGGCCGTGTTTCAAATGATGATGCTTTCAT
>PVMK01115873.1_pt1 | contig 31830 bp, 39 predicted proteins | sample 1853481 | NCBI WGS metagenome assembly PVMK01 (sample SAMN08533507, study PRJNA380276) | Marine sediment metagenome, whole genome shotgun sequencing project.
GGCATGATGCCTACGAAAATATGATTTACACACAGGCTGTTCACGGTTGACGCTCGAGCGGCGGGATCCGGGTCCGTCAACCTATGGAGTGAGTCAATGTTAGACGCCGGTTAACATTGACTCACTCCATAGGTTGACGGACCCGAATCCCGCGGCTCGAGCGTCAACCGTGAACAGCCTGTGTGTAAATCATATTTTCGTAGGCATCATGCCAACGTTACTGTCAAATTCCGTTTTCCTGCTCTTTACCATCATCATCCTCGGTGAAGCCCTCGGCCACATTCGGCTCAAGTCTTTTTCGCTAGGCTCCGCTGCGATCATCTTTGTTGCCATGGTCTTTGGTCACTTCGGCTATATGCTGCCGTCCGAATTCCAGACTCTCGGGCTAGTGCTTTTTATCTATTCCGTTGCAGTGACCGCCGGACCGGGCTTTTTTACGTCATTCAACAAGCAGGGGATCAATCTTGCTATCGGAGCCGCAACCATAATTGCCGTTGCCGCACTGATGACAGTGTTGAGTTGTTGGTTATTCAATTTTGATGTGTCCACCGGTGCGGGCTTGTTCGCCGGAGCCCTGACCAGTTCGCCCGGCCTTGCGGTTGCCGTTGAGGCAGTGGAAGGCAATGCCGCGGCCGCCTATGGCGTCACCTACGCCGGCGGCATCATCTGTGTGATTGTCTTTGTCAACCTCCTGCCCAAGCTCCTCCGCGTCGACGTCAAGAATGAAGAGAGGACCATCGACAGGGAACGACCGAGAACAATCCCCCTTCACCTTTCACCACATCGAGGTGACCAACGCCAACCTGTTCGGCAAACAGGTCATTGACCTGAAGCTCAAAGAGATCGCGCCGTGGTCTTAACTCGTCTGCTTCGGAAAGACGCGGAGGAGCCCATCCTGGTGACGGGTGAAACCATTCTCCGTGAAGGGGACAGGCTCAGGATCGCGGGCCGCGAAAATGACCTGGCGCGGATTGAACTCTTTTTGGGCAAACCATTGACGGCGAAATCGCCTTCAACAAAGTGCTGACCAAGAAAAGCATTATCGTTTCCAAGCAAAGCGCTGCGGGCCACACCCTGGGCTTTCTGAACCTGCGGGAGACCTTCGGCGTCCAGGCGACCGGATTACGAGAAACGACATCGATCTCCCCGCATCGTCCACCATCAAACTCCATCTCGGTGACGTCATTCACGCCGTCGGTGAAGAGGATGCTTTGAAAAACGTCAGTCGGATCCTCGGCAACGATGTGAAGCAAACTTACAGCGTCAGCCTGCTGCCCATCCTGATAGGTCTGGTCGCCGGGTTTATCCTCGGCCAGGTCCCCTTAAACCTTCCCGTAATCGGACATTTCTCTCTGGGTGTTACCGGCGGGGTTTTGGTCTCGGGGCTGATCCTCGGTTATCTCTACAAAACCGGTCCGTTTATCTGGGAAATGCCGACCACCGCCAATGCCTTTTTGAGAGAGCTGGGGCTTATGTTCTTTCTGGCGACGGTCGGCACCAAGACCGGGGCCACAATCGTTGAAACGGTGTCGTCTCAAGGAGTTGAACTTGTTGTGGCCGGGCTTGTCGTGACATTAACGCCCATGATGGCGTGCGTCGTGATGTGCAAGTATGTCCTGAAAATTCCATTTTTGCGGATGCTTGGCGTTTTGACCGGTGGGATGACGAGCACACCGGGACTCGCTGCCATAAACTCGTACACCAATTCATCTTACCCCTCTTCAGCTTACGCAACGGTTTATCCGGTCGGGCTGATAGGGCTGATTCTGGGCACCAAGGTTCTCGTCTACCTGTTGTCGCTCATGTAAATAACGGCCAGATACGAAGGAAAAGATATGAATGAATACAAGCTGACATTCAGCATCATGATCAAAGATCAGGATGATCCGGCCGCCAGGAAACAGGCTAAAGGCATCATTGAAGCTTTAGGTGAGGCCATTGAAGGAGCCGATGTGAAGTTGCAGCAAGTGCATCAGGATAAGCCGCCGAGGGGTGTGCGGATGGGGTGAGATAGGCTGATTAGGGATTGTTTTCACCAAGTAAAACCAAAAGGAGAGTTGTTAAGTACAGGACGATGTATGTCCCCAGAGCAAAGTAGAACCGCTTCTTCCTGGAAAACCCACCTCTGAGCCCCGTCACATAATAGACAAAAGCAGAAGCTCCAAACAGTATTGCCATGATTCTCATAGGCCATCCTCACGCCAGTTGAACAAACACACCATAAGACTACCACGGCTTATCTCAATAACACGGGATAGGCCTTTTTTCATTTTACGGAGATACACATGGTCAGGCTTTACTCAAATGGAAGCTCATTTACGATTAAAAGGCTCAAAACGCAGCTGGATTTTATTGATATTGGCCAGACATTTATTAATAAAGTCATTGTATTCATTTTCGAAAGAAGCCCTCAAGAAGAAGTAGCAATAAAATCACCATGAAAAGTACTATAAAAACAGTAACATACATGAAATTAAAGTAAAGTGAGAACTTTCTAACTATTATTGTTGACATGAGCTTGCATTAATGTTAAAACTTTAATCGACAACGGGGAACAAATTACAAACAAATCGACAGGAGGTCGTCATGAAAGCACAAAGTAACTTTATGGACACAGTAAAAAGTAGTTATCTGGTTATGACAATTGCCGCACTCGGCGTATTTGCTTTCATCTCGGCTGTTCTGATTGCCTGGCCTGCACTCGCCTACATCGGCGCAAAACTTTTCAACTAAACCTGAGCTATTTAACCTTTGACTTGGAATTGAACGTTAACAACCAACCCTTTCGCCAAACGAGAGAAACATAGGAGCAACGCCATGAAAAACGCAGCCAACATTGTCAATACCGTAAAAGCCAGTTACACCATCTCCATAATGAGCGTGCTCGGCGTCTTCGCCTTTGTCTCTGCAACTCTGATTGCTTGGCCTGCACTATCCTACCTCGGTGCAAAAATGTTTAATTAAGAAAGAAACAGAAGGGCCAGGCTCAAACCTTGCTCTGAAATAGAAAAACAGAAAAGGCTGCTCTCCTCTGAGGGTGGCCTTTATCGTTTTTCAACCCGGGAGTGCCTGGACGACCAGTGGGGTTACCTTCTGTTATCGCTCAACAGCGATCCGCCTGAAATGTATCTTCTATGCTGGCAGGGTTTTGAATCAGCAACTTGAGATTCTTTAAAATCTTGAGCAATTTATTCTTCTAAATGCTACACTTAAAAGGGTTGGTAAAGAAAGAATTTAAGGCTCTATAACATTATGAAAAAACATATTCTTGTCATAGATGACGACCCTGTTCTGTTGGCCATGGTCAGTGATTATCTTGACGAAGCAGGATTTGCTGTTTCAACAGCGAACTGCGGCATTTACTCAAACAACATCATTTATGGCAACAATCCCCCGAGCCTGATTGTACTCGACGTCATCATGCCGCTCATGTCCGGCGTCAAAAAAGCCAAGCTGCTAAAACAGCGCGAAAAGAGTTCTCATATCCCTATTATCCTGATGTCCTCCAAGGAGGAGCAGGAGCTCAAGGAACTGGCCGCAGAGGCCATGGTCAATGATTATCTGTGCAAGCCATTTAGCGCAGATCAACTCATTGATAAAGTTAATAAGCTGCTGTCATAACTTACGTTACAGTCTTTTGCCGCCCGACCCGTTCTCCTTATACTGCTTGCCTCATCCGCAACGTGGCTTACACTGTAATAATCTCATCATCCCACTTGCAATGAATTAAGTGCCCGCACAATGGAGCGCTGCATGAAAAACCCTGTAACCAATCATCTCCGACTTCCTGAACGAAGCAAAACCAAAGCGCTTTATGATCGACAGCTGCCGCTATATAGATCGGCTATGCAACAACTCGCCCAGGATGTTCGCGCAATCCTTGAGCAACAGGGTCTCACTCCAGCGATCAAGTATCGAGTCAAAAGTTTTGAAGCTTATTTTGACAAGCTTCGCAAACAGAATTCCAGTAGCACCAACTCCCGCAGAGTGACAATCAACGATTTTTTTGGTCTACGGATAGTCTGCCCATTCCTGGAGGATATTGAAACTGTCTCTAGCCTCATTGCCAGCCATTTTGAGATTCTTGAAACAGAGCGTAAGGCCAATCAACATTCATTTCGTGAGTTCGGCTACGATTCGGTGCATCTGGCTATTCCCCTCACAACACAGCTGACAGGACGGTCGATGCCAGGAGTGCGTAAAGTTTGTGAAATTCAGCTGCGCACCACATTGCAGGAGGCCTGGGCTGAAGTGGAACACGAGTTGGTTTACAAGTCCGACATATCACTGCCCAACCAGTCGATTCGCCGCAAACTGGCTTCTCTCAATGCAACCTTGACACTCTCTGACTTAATTTTTCAAGAGATTCGCGATTACCAAAAGGAGATCCGCCAGCACGATCGCAAGCGCCGTGCCACCATTAAGCGAGACATCCATAGCACTGACTCTATTGCCATCTCCCATCCCACAAGCACATCACCACCTGCTCAAATTGATCCGCAGCCATTAACCAGGGCTAGTCATCTGGAAAAGACCATGCTGAGCGCCCTGAAAGCTCACAGCAATCATGATCTTGAAAATGCTATTGCCCTCTATGGACAGTTACTCGGCATGCAACTTGATCGTAAAATGCGTGGTTTGGTTTACAATCATCGTGGTATGGCCTATTTTGCCACGGGCAACCGCCAGCGGGCACTTAAAGATTTCTCCAGTGCGATCAGTTACGATCCAGAAAGTGACCGAGGTTATGCCAATCGTGGCCTTTGCTATCGCGTTTTAAAAAAGCATGAAAAATCCTTGCAGGATTTCAATCAATCACTGAGACTCAATCCAAGCCACCCTGATGGCTACTTTGGACGGGCTCAGACCTATTATGATATGCAACAATACGCCCAGGCTCTGGATGATTGCGAAAAGGCTCTTAACATTCATTCTGGCTATCAACCGGCTCGCGAGTTGATCAAAATATTACAGTGCGAACTGTCTTGAACATCTGCAGATTGAATATCTTGTGACAAAAACCAACAGTCTGTATCATGCCGTGCAACAATCATGACCAATCAATCAACCAATACAGCCTTTCGCAAACAAGCCGAAGCAACCGTCCGCCAGGCCGAAACATGTGCCCGCAATTTTTACGGCATCAAACTCCCTGATGCCGTGATCGACTTCTCGTTGCGTGGCCGCTGCGCTGGCCAGGCCAGAGTCGAACGCAACGGTGAAACCTGCTTACGCATCAACCAACAGCTGCTTGCGGAAAATCTTGACGATTTTCTGAGCAAGACCATCCCGCATGAAGTCGCCCACCTGATCGTCAACTGGCAAGCTCGTAAAAAACGCCAAAGGCCACGGCCACATGGACCGGAATGGCAGGCCGTAATGCAGAACTGTTTCAACCTTGAGCCAAAGCGTTGTCACAGCTACCAGACGACTCCAGCCCGTATCGTACCGAGACCCTTTCTCTACAGCTGTAACTGCCGGGAGCACCTCCTGACCAGCATCATGCACAATAAGATCTCTCGCAGCTATCAGGCTCTCTGCAAAGCCTGCAAAACACCTCTCAGTTTTGTTACCAGACAGAAGAGATAACGGCAAAGCCGTGTTACGATCCTGCAATTCGTAGCACTTTTGCCTTGACCAGACAGCGCTGGAAAACTAAAATGTCACAGAATATTTTTTTGCTGAGCCTCTTAGTCTCGCGCCACTCTTCAAGAGTTCGTCCAGTATTTCTTGGCACTGACCTGACCGGGCATAGACATATAAGGCAGAAAGGCAACTAACAATGCACATGGCAGATGCACTCGTCTCCCCTGCCGTAGGTGGAGCATTCTGGGCGGCAGCCGCCGGAACCATCGCTTACTGTTCGTCGCGCGTCCGCAAAGATCTCGATGATCGCAAAGTCCCGCTCATGGGAGTACTCGGTGCCTTTGTCTTCGCCGCACAGATGATTAACTTCACCATCCCGGCAACCGGTTCAAGTGGTCATCTTGGCGGAGGGCTACTGCTAGCCATCCTGCTCGGCCCGGCTGCCGCCTACTTGACTATCGCCTCAGTACTGATGGTACAAGCCCTCTTTTTTGCCGACGGAGGCCTGCTCGCTTTAGGCTGCAACATGTTCAACCTGGGCGTCTTCCCGGCTTTTATCGCTTATCCCTTCATCTACAAAAAGCTGGTTGGTCGTGAACCACGCCAGGCCAGAATGGTCACTGCATCAATCATCGCTGCGGTCGTTGCCTTGCAATTCGGTTCCTTGGGGGTTGTCCTGCAAACGGTTGCTTCGGGAGTTTCCGTCCTGCCATTCAATGCCTTTCTCCTGCTGATGCAACCGATCCATCTCGGCATTGGCATCGTTGAAGGCGTGGTCACAGCACTGGTGGTCTCCTTTATCTATCAGGCCAGGCCGGATATTTTAGAAAATGTCTTACAGGAAAAGCCCCTTGGCAACATGCCGACAAAATCCCTGTTAGCAGCCTTTCTAATTGCGACCGTACTGATAGGCGGCGTGCTCTCCTGGTTCGCTTCCGAGAATCCTGACGGTCTAGAATGGTCAATCGCCAAGATCACCGGTTCTGCAGAGTTGCCAGAGACGAAAGATAAGGAACAGACAAAACTGGCCAGCCTTCAGGAGAAGACCAGCATCCTGCCCGGCTATGCCCTTCCAGCAGAAAATGGTCACAGTGAAGATGCGAACCGATCCGTCACCGACAAACGCGTTGGCACCAGCCTCTCCGGAATTATTGGCGGAACACTCACCCTGGTCATCTGCACTGTAATCGGCGTACTCTTAAAGAGACGAAACTCTGCGAAGCCACAACAGGCAAAATAGCGACATGATTATTAGTCACTTAAAAAATCTGGACAACAGGGAGCGCTGATGCTGGCAATCGACGGCTCGTTTCTCGATTTTAAGCAGCTCGACCTGCTCGCTCTGCGGCAGACGCCTGTGCATCGCCTTGACCCGCGTGCAAAGGTCCTGACAACGCTCTGCTTCATCATCTGCGTAGTCTCTTTCGACCGTTACCAGATCTCAGCAATGTTGCCGTTTCTTATCTACCCTGCCGTTCTGATGGCGATTGGCGATCTGCCTTTCGGCTATATCATGCGCAAAATCGTCATCGTGATTCCCTTCGCCCTGATGATCGGCCTGTTCAACCCGATTTTTGACCGCCAGGTACTGATGCAGATCGGCTCACTCGATATCTGGGGTGGCTGGATCTCCTGCATTTCGATACTGATTCGCGCCATCCTCACAGCCAGCGCCGCCATTATCCTGGTGGCAATAACCGGCTTCCCGGCGATCTGCGAGGCTCTGGAAAAATTAAAGATGCCGCAAACTTTCGCCGTACAACTGCTCTTTCTCTACCGCTACATCTTTGTGCTTACCGATGAGGGCGTACGTACCGCACGAGCCCGCCAGCTACGCACCTTCGGCAAGCGTGGTCTCGGTATTCGTCATTTTGGTTCCCTTATTGGCCACCTCCTGCTACGCACATGGGAGCGTGCCGAACGCATCCATATGGCGATGCTGGCGCGCGGCTTCGCCGGAGAAATTCACTCAACCCGCAGGCAAAGCCATTTTGGTCGTGAAGAACTGCTTTTCATGAGCGGCTGGATCAGCCTTTTCATACTGCTGCGTCTCTATAATGCCCCGCAACTGCTCGGTGGCCTTTTTACAGGAACAATGCCATGAGTCACCATATTGTCCACGTCAAGAACCTGCAACACACCTACCCTGATGAAACCGTTGCCCTGCGCGACGTCTCCTTTCTGATTCATCACGGCGAATCGGTGGGCATTATTGGTGCTAACGGTGCGGGTAAATCGACCCTGCTGCTTCACCTCAATGGCTACCTCTCGGCAACTTCGGGTGAAATTATTATCGGCGATGACCAGCTGTCGAAGGAGACTTTACCTGAGATCAGGCGCACCGTGGGTATGGTTTTTCAAGATCCGGAAGATCAGCTCTTTATGCCGACTGTTTACGATGATGTTGCCTTCGGTCCGCTCAATCTCGGTCTTGCTCCAGACGAAATTGAAATCAGGGTAATGGAAGCACTGCAACGCGTGGGGGCCGTCGAATTACGTGACAAGCCTCCTTATCACCTCTCCGGTGGTGAGAAAAAACGAGTGGCAATCGCAACTGTGCTCTCCATGCTGCCCGAGATACTGGTCCTCGATGAGCCAACCAACGGTCTCGATCCTCAAGCTCGCCGTCAATTGATTGCCTTGCTCCAGGCCTTTCATCACACACGCATTGTCACCAGTCACGACCTGGATATGATTCTGGAGCTATGTGAGCGCACCATTGTCTTGCACGAGGGTAAAGTCATGGCCGATGGCCCAACTCTGGAGATCTTTAAAAACGAGGAATTGCTCAAAACCTGCCATCTCGAAAAGCCATTTGCCATGCAGGGCTGCCCGGTCTGTTCCCCAGACAAGCGACCTCTAGTCAGCCAACCTCCCCTGGTCCCCCCGCATAGCAGTAAACCGCATGACCATGAACATTAATTTACGCCAATACTCCTAAAGTAAAAACCCCATTTCATAAGCAGACCCATCCGGCACCAGCAACTCTTTCAGCACTCTAAAAACAAACCATCGTTTTATTAAAAATAAAAAACTTTACTTAGACAAAATACAAGAATCACGTTACTTTACCAACTGTGAAAAGGTCTGACCAAAGAACCATTTTTGCCTCAACAAGGTGATCTTTCGCTAATTTTGGCAAAAAACATTCGTGGAGATTTGACAAACACCCATTTCTGCGAGACTTTTTAACAGAGCGGTACTGGCACCATCTTTGCCATTACTTCACACAGGGACGGTCGAGTTAGAACGTCCCACTAAACTTATTGCATGCGGAGGTTAAACACCCATGAATGTTCACGAGTACCAGGCCAAAGCAATCCTGCGTAACTTCGGGGTTCCGGTTCCGGAAGGCCATGTGGTCTACAACGGCAATTCGGCTCGCGACTGGGCCAAGCGTCTCGGTGATGGCCCTTATGCGGTCAAAGCCCAGATCCATGCCGGCGGACGCGGTAAGGGCGGCGGCGTTAAGATCGCCAAGACCGCCGACGAAGTTAAACAGTATGCCCGCGACATGTTCGGCATGACTCTGGTGACTCACCAGACCGGACCTGAAGGTAAAATCGTCAAGCGTGTATTGATCGAGAGTGGCTGCGATATTGCCGATGAATACTACATCTCCTTCCTGGTTGATCGTACGACCGACAGGGTCACCCTGATGGCTTCGGCTGAGGGCGGGGTAAATATCGAGGAGGTCGCTGAAAAAACCCCGGAGAAACTTTTTTTCGAGGCAGTCGATCCAGTCGTCGGCCTGACCGCTTTCCAGGCGCGCAAGGTCGCTTTCAAGCTTGGCTTCGGCATTGCCCAGGTTAAACAAGCGGTCCCTCTGCTGATGAATCTCTACAAAGCCTTTGTCGAGACTGACTGTTCCCTGCTCGAGATCAATCCGCTGGTACTGACCGGTAGCGGCGATCTACTCTGCCTCGATGCCAAGATCAATTTCGACGAGAATGCACTCTTTCGTCATATCCGCATTCGTGACCTGCGCGATTACGACGAAGAGGATGCCAACGAGATCGAAGCCTCCCAGTACGACCTCTCTTACATTGCCCTGGATGGCAACATCGGTTGCATGGTCAACGGCGCCGGTTTGGCCATGGCGACCATGGACATCATCAAGCACTACGGTGGCGACCCGGCAAACTTCCTCGATGTAGGTGGCGGCGCTACCATCGAACGCGTTACCGAAGCATTCAAACTCATCCTCTCCGACGACAAGGTCGAAGGGATTCTGGTCAATATCTTCGGCGGTATCATGAAGTGTGACGTGATCGCTACCGGGGTTATCGAAGCGGCCAAGCAGATAGGCGTCAAGGTTCCACTGGTCGTGCGCCTGGAAGGCACCAACGTGGATCTGGGCAAGAAGATGTTGGCCGAATCGGGCCTGAACATCGTCAGTGCCGACGGCATGGGTGATGCGGCTGAGAAGATTGTTAAGGCGGTTAAAGGTTAATGGGTCAACCCCTGAACCCTTAACCCGCTTTTTATAGGGAGCTAAATCTAATGAGCATATTAGTCAACAAGAATACGAGAGTAATTACCCAGGGGATCACCGGTGCCACCGGTCTTTTCCATGCCCAGGGTGCCCGCGACTACGGTACCCAGATGGTTGGCGGGGTAACCCCCGGCAAGGGTGGCACGACAGTCGAAGGATTCCCGGTTTTTGATACTGTCGAAGATGCCATCAAAGAGACTGGCGCCAACGCTTCGGTTATCTATGTGCCGCCGATCGGCAGCGCCGATGCGATCATGGAAGCGGTCGATGCCGGCATCGAGCTGGTGATCTGCATCACTGAGGGCGTTCCGGTGCTTGATATGGTCAAGGTCAAGAAATACATGGAAAGCAAGGACTGTAGACTGGTCGGTCCCAACTGCCCTGGCGTGATTACTCCGGGCGAATGCAAGATCGGTATCATGCCCGGCTATATTCACAAGCCTGGCCCGGTCGGTGTTGTCTCGCGTTCCGGCACCCTGACCTACGAAGCGGTCTGGCAACTGACCACCCGCGACATCGGTCAGACCACCTGTGTCGGTATCGGCGGTGACCCGGTCAACGGCACCAGCCACCTCGATGTTCTGAAAATGTTTGAAAATGATCCGGACACCGAAGCGGTGATCATGATCGGTGAAATCGGTGGTGACGCAGAAGAGCAGGCCGCTGCATACGTGCGTGACCACATGACCAAGCCGGTCGCGGCATTCATTGCTGGAGCGACGGCTCCTGTCGGCAAGCGCATGGGCCATGCCGGAGCCATCATCTCCGGCGGTAAAGGCGATGCAGCCAGCAAGAAAGCGTTTCTGGCCGAGTGTGGTGTCAGTGTTGCCGACAGTCCAGCCGAGATGGCTGAAGCGTTGCTGAAGATCTGGCAACCCTGAAATTAAGGAAAAGAGACAGGATCGAAAAGGTCACCCTCTTCCGGGTGGCCTTTTCTCATTTGCAAAAGCAGCAAGACAAAAAAAGCCTCACAGCCAGGAGGGGACTGTGAGGCAAATAGGCTCCGCTTTGTTCTTAGGAGGTAAAAATGAAGTAGTCTGTTTCTGTTGTCTATAGATTACTCTTTTAGTCAGGCATGTCAAGGAAAAATGCGAAAATAATTATGGCCACCCGGTTGCTAGCGAGTGGCCATCCTTGTTCGTCGTATCTGAAGCTTGAAAAACTGCTTAGAAACCCATTTCCTGACCGGTTGGTCTAACCACTTGCACACCCGCTGGCATAATAAAATTAAAATTCAACTCCGAAATGCCGAGGTTAACCCTCAGGTTATTGAACTCGATGATGGTGCTGTTGCCGTTGGGGTCATAGACCGCGGTTGACATGATCGGGAACCAGATGCCACCGGGCCCTATTCCGAGATCTGGCCTGACACCGCTCTTTGCTCCCCCCCAGGAGGTCGGAACACCCCCATTGGCGGGAAGATTTCGTTTACCAAATTCAGGAGGCTTCGATGCCTGCAACCTTGGATCCTGGCGAGGATCGACAGTCAGGTCATCCTGGCCGCGATTCTGATAAGCTTCGACAGCATAGCGATCGACCACAATTATCAGTCTGTTTATCAACGAAGAGACGCGTCGCGGTCGTAACTCCAGCACATAGTTGCCATCGACATCCGTGTTCGGCGTCGCCCAGCTTATCTGGAAGTCCCGGGAGAGATTACCGAGTCCGGTGAGAAAGGTCATGGGATCATTCTGACGGGCCCTGTTAATCATTTCAATATTTGACAGGATGACCTGATTATTCTCCGGCAGATAAACCCACAAAGATTCGCCGTCGGAAACAATTTCCTGCGTAGTTGGCTGTTCATATTGCCAACGGAATTTGACATCTGGTACGGTCTGCTCACGTCGATAATCAAAAGCAACCTCAACACGACCAGTGGCTCGCTGCAACCGGTTGAGAGAGGTGATCTTCGATTCCTGGAAAAAATCAGCGGAATAATCGTAAATTCTTGATTCTTTATCGGTTTTCGTCTGGAACGGGGTCTCCAGGGTGCGAATGACGTCACCGAGAGACACGGCCCAGGCCGGAACCACCGCAATTGGCAGTAAGGCACAAACGCACAAGCCAGAGAAAAGGCTCCTTTTTATCATTACAGACTCCTCGAACAACCAATTAAAGGGTGTTTGCCTTGATGCTTAGAGAGAAACTTGCTCACCATCATGGGCACAGTAAACCATCATATTACCAGTGGCAAGATCAAACTCTACCGTGCGCCCACGGTTGCCACCAACATCTTCACCGAGCAGCGGAAGGCCTAACCCAGCCAAAGTTTCTCGGGCACTCTTGGCATTGCGGGCACCGATACTATTAATCAAGGTTTGATAGGTTGTCTCGAACATATTAGCGCCACCAGCTATTTTGGCCACCAACTTCTCCCGACTTGCACCCGCCCGCACCAGTTCATCGACCATCTGGAAAATTCCAGCATCGACATATTTGCCTGCCGAACCGAGCGGGGTCTGCTTCGGACGAAAAGGCAGTAGCATATGCCCCATACCGCCGAGTCTGGATTCCGGATCATAGATTCCAACAGCAATACAGGAGCCTAGACCAGATGCTTTGAGGACTACTGGTGCCTGATCGATGCGCGCCTGGCCGATACTGATCCGATCAGACATGAGAGTCTCCGACCGCATTAAGGAAGATATCGAGGGTGGTCGGATCTGGCAGCAGAAAGAAATGTCCTTTGATGGCAAGATCCTCACCCGGTTCACCTATAAAATCGGTTTCTACCATCAGAGCCAGGTCACTGGACTGGCTCAACTCGATTAAGACGTAATCGACCACGGCTCCAGCCATATCGTAAGCGAGTAACGGCACCGAGGGGATCAGAGTTTTATTGAGCAGGTTGCCGAGGGCGCTGAGGTATGCCGAAGCAAGGATATTGCCGACCTCTTTCAGTGCAGAGACTGCCATCTCATTCATAATCAAAGTCTTTCCCTGGTGACCAAGCAGGCTGCAAAGCAGGCGATGAGCACTCTCCTGAGGGAAGAGCAGCATGATGCTGCCGCGGGCATCGCCCAAAATCTGCAGAGTGACGCCGACCATCAGTTTTTCGGCGCCACCGAGGTGTTCCGGCACCTGACTGATTTCAATAATTGTGACATGCGGGACCCGCAGTCTGACCGTCTGACCGATCATCTGCGAAAGTGCCGTTGCAGCATGACCCATACCGATGTTACTGATCTCTTTTAAAGCGTCCAACTGGATATTGTTCAGTTCACGAAAAGACATCAAATTCTCCCGGATCAATCGTTTGCGAAAAGTTGGCGGTTCTCTAGCAAGGCTTGGGGATCGACGATGAAAATGACTTGACCATTACCTTCCACGGTCGCACCGTTCAGACCGGTCAAGAGATTCATGGGGAAACCAAGACTTTTAACAAAAGCCTCGCGTTGACCAAGGAAATGGTCCACCTGCAGACCAACACGCCGGCCCTGGACCTCAGTCAGAACCACCCAGGTAGTTTCTCCGGCAGCAACTTCCGGCAAGCCAAGAGCTTCTGCCAGTGAGTAGAGACTGACAACTTCTTCACCGAGTCGAAAAACCCGTTTCTGTCCAGAGAGTTGAATGTCGCAGGTCGGTAAATCCAGAGTGCGCTGGACGCGGGTGATGGGGATGGCCAGGGAGTGGCCAGCACAACTGATCAGCAGAATTTTAATGATGGCAATGGAAAGTGGCAACCGCATCTGGAAACGGCTGCCCTCACCGGGTGCGGAAATGATATCCAGAGAGCCACCAAGGTTACTGACTGCGGCCTTGACCACATCCATACCGACACCACGACCGGAGGTTTCGGTCACCTCTTCTGTCGTAGAAAAGCCTGGTCGACAAACCAGCATCAGAGCATCACGATCGCTTAAGCTGGCGGCCTGAGAAGCTGTCATCAGGTCACGATCCACAGCTTGCTGGCGTAACTGTTCAGGATCCATCCCTTTGCCGTTGTCAGCAACTTCAATCAGGACAAGATCTTTTTCGCGGCGAGCGGAAAGTGTGACGATCCCCTCCTGTTCAATGCCATGATCCACAGCATTTCGAACAAGATGAATCAATGGATCAGTCAGCGCTTCAAGGACCACACGATCGATGCCAACGTCGGCCCCAGTCAGTCTCAGGGTAACTTTTTTATTGGATTTACGACTCAGGTCGCGAATGATGCGCGGCAAACGTCCGGTAATATTCTCCAATGGCATCAGACGAGCCTTCAGTACCTGATGATGTAGATCATCGATTAAACGACTGGTTTGGCTGAGAGTCTGAGTCAGTTCGTTCCAGTCGCGGCCGTTGGTTGCAGTATGAAGCATATAGCGGTTTGTAATCAGCTCTCCGGTCAGGTTGACAAACTGGTCGAGCAGATCAGTGCGAACGCGTATGGTCCGGGCACCCTCATCTCGGCCACTACTTTCTTCCTTGCGACGGTCTTCGATAAAGCGAACTTTAACAACCCCACTGATCCGCAGCAGAGCCTCTTCGATATGCATTTTGGCAAGCGAGGTACGCAACCAGGCTTGAATTTGCTGGCAGGGCGCACCGTTACGCAGGGCAGCTATATCCGGCTTGCTCGACATCAGTTCACCGGACTTTCTCCAACTCGCGCAGGACCAGGATGCCACGGGCGGCAGCTGCCGGAGTGTTTTCGGCCAGATCGACCAGCACTTGATAAACATCAGGCTCTTTTTTTGTTTCTTCTTGACTGGTTTCTTCTGCCTCAACGTTAACGACAGAGGCCACCTCCGGCCCAAGGGCTGGTTCTGCGACCAGAACGATCTCTTCAGGATCTATCTTGGTAGTTACGGAAATCAGCTCTTCTGCCGAGATCTCCTCCAGGACTTCAGCAACCGGGATTGACTCCTCACTGGCTGGTTGCTCACTGGCGAGTTGCTCGCTGGGCGTCTCCCCCATGAAGGTATCTATTGATCTTTCTGGCTTATTAGATTGCAAGTCGTCAAGCAGGGCATCGAGGAGGTCAATGCCAGTAAGGAGGTAATCGACTGTCGAAGCAGGGACTTCACCGGTAGTACGAAAGCCATCCAGCATATCTTCTAGATGATGAGACAGCTGTGCCGTGCGATCAAAACCCATGGTCGCAGCCATGCCCTTGATCGAGTGTGCCTCACGGAACAGGGCGTCAATAGTCTCCCGGTTACCCGGTTCCTGCTCCAGGGTGACGACCAGCTGATTGAGGTTATTGATATGTTCCCGGGTTTCGCTTAAGAAAAGATCCCGGTATTGAGACATGTCCATAGCTTGATACTTTTCAGAAGAGGTTTCTGAGCTGCGGCTCAGGCGTGTCCTGTAATCCGCCTGACAATTTTAAGGACATTGTCTTCCTTAAACGGCTTGACGATAAAATCTTTTGCTCCTGACTCCACCGCTTCAAGCACCAGGGAATCCTGGCCAAGAGCACTGACCATGACAACGCAAGCATTCGGGTCGCTGGCCATAATCTCCTGCAACGCCTCGATGCCACTCTTTTTGGGCATCACAATGTCCATAGTCACCAGATCCGGTTTGATCTCCTGGTAAAGTTCAAGAGCTATTTCACCATTCTCTGCTTCGGCGACCACCTCGTAGCCTGCCCGGACAAAGATGTCCTTAAGCATGCTGCGCATAAACAGCGCATCATCGACCACCATTACCCGTAAGGCCATATTTTTCTCCTATTCAGCATAGCTGTTTTCCAATTGATTAATGACTTCGTCTACATCAAGCAGGTTGACCAGTGTTTCATCGAGATCAGCCACGCCACGAATAGCGCTGTTCCCACTGCTTTCTGGTGGCGGCTGCAAAGCTGAAAGATTCAGTTTGACGATTCTTTGAATAGTGCTGACTGTCAGCACCAGGGATTTGAACTCCGGCGTCAAAACCACCTGGCGATGATCGCGCTCTTCACCCGGGAAGCCGAGCAAGCTCGGCAAGTCGATCACGGCGAGGATCTGACCGTGGAAATTAATCGCTCCGGTGAGAACGCCCTCGGCGCGCGGAACATAATGCAGAGGAGGATCTTCGATGACCTCCTGGATCGCGTCGATCTCCAGACCGTAAAGCTCTTCTCCGAGAGTAAAAATCAGGGTCAGCGACATGAATCAGGCTTGCTCATCTTTGACAAGTTTAAATTGCTTGACGATCTGGATCATCGATTCTGACATTGTGGAAAGATTTTGTGCCGACTGAGCCAATTCTTCCATGGAGGCGGATTGCTGCTGGGTCGCCGCCGAAACCTGCTCGGTGGCCGCTGCATTGTCAGAAACCACCTTGTCGATTTCATCAATCGCCCGGGAGATCTGTCCGGCACTGGAGATCTGCTGTTCCGCCAGTTCGGCGATACTGTTGGCCTTGACTCTGGTGCCCTCGGCATTCTCTGTGATCGCTGAAAAGGCCTGATTGGTTCGATCGACCGCTTCGCGACTACTCTCCATCTCCTCGATCACCTGGGCCATTGAAGACTGCACCAGTTGGCCCTCGGTACGGATTCCTTCAACCAGATCGGTTATCTCGTCAGCGGAGATGGTGGTTGAATCAGCCAGCTTGCTAATTTCCTCAGCAACCACGGCAAAGCCGCGACCATATTCACCAGCCCTGGCCGCTTCGATCGTAGCGTTGAGGGCAAGCAAGTTGGTCTTTTGAGCAACCCCGTTGATCACTTCAACAAACTTACTGATCCGCTGTAACTGGCCAATAAAATTGAGCATCTGTTGACTGCTGCTCTCTGCCTCGGCCAAGACCTGACGGATGCTGCTGAGGCTGGCAGCAGCCAGCTCGCTACCACTCATGGCAGTCTCTACGGTCTGGTTGGCCGAATCAGCAACTTTTTTTGCTGCCGCAGCGACCAGGTCGATTGACAGGGCCGCTTCCTTGAAGAGCCGGTTCGACTCCTCCACCATCTCTGCCTGCGTTTCGGCGCCTTTGCTGATCTGGTCAACAGTACGAGCAACCTCTTGAGAGGACGCGGAGACTTCCTGCGATGTCCCGGAAAGACTTTGCGCTGAGCCGGCAACTTTGAAAGCAATGCCGCGGATGTCGCCAACCAGCTTGCGCAGACTCTCCTGGATTTGATTCATGGAATTTGCCAGATCACTTGTCTCATCCGGGAAATTGCTCTCTTTCAGTTGAACCTCATCGGAGAGATCACCCCGGCTGATCCGGTCACCTGCCGAGGTCAGACGGCGGATATTTGCGGTAAACTTCCGTGAAAAGATCACGCCGATGATCAATCCGACCACCAAAGCACAAGCAACACTGAAAAACTGCTGGAATTCTAATGGAATCTGCAAATAGGGAACCGCCAGGTTAACGATGATCCCCGAAACCACTACAACGAGAAAGCCGACAATAAACTTGTAACTGATTTCGACGCGCATGCTTCCACTCCTTCAACAGGACAACAATCAATTGAGGTTAAGCCCTTTTGGCTCAGCCTCCTAAACGACAGGTGCAGTGACAGGCTCAGCCGTACGTCGGTAGACCCGTTCCACAGGAAACTCTGAATCATAATAACAGCGCACACTGTCGGCCATGGTTTCAGACCGGCCCAAGACTAAAGCACCATCTCCCGGCAATGACGCCGCAAAGCGAGTCAGGATGCGTTCCTGTTCCTGACGCGTAAAATAGATCAGAACGTTACGGCAGAGGATCAGATCTGCCGCAGGATAGTCATTGTCGCGCATAATATTGTGGTGCAGAAATTCAACTTTGTCACGTATGCGTTCGATCAGATGATAGCGACCATTTTCAACACGAAAGTATTTTTCGAGCACCACAGCGGGCACTTCATTCATGCGGGTGGCGTCAAATTGCCCGGTACGGGCCAACTTCAGGACTGGCTCGCTAACGTCAGTTGCCAAAATGCGAATATCCAGATCGGTTACAGCCAGTTCATCAATCAGAAGAGCCAAGGAGTAGGGCTCCTCACCGGAAGCACAGCCAGCGCTCCAGAGAGTCAGCTCGGTCCGTCCGGTTGCCCGGGCCTGACGACAAAGATCCGGTAATGTTTTCTGTTCAAGAATCTGAAAAGTGTCCGGGTTGCGGAAAAATTGAGAGACATGGATGGAGATAGTGGCCAGTAAGGTATCCAGTTCGTCCCGGTCCATCTCCAGACGCTTCAGGTAAGAGGAAAAATCAGTGACTTTGCAGGCCCGCAGGCGCTTGGCGATCCGACGACGGATACAGCGGTCCTTGTATTGGTCAAGATCAAACTGACGCCGGTCGCGCAGGAGTTCCGTGACCGCCGTAAATTCGGCGTCAGAAAGATCATCTCCTGTCCATAGCTGGTTGAACAACTCAGTCATCTTGCCTCTTGATCGTCTTCAGGACCGACAAAAATGGTCATATCCCCTGACAAGGATGGGTCGCACAGCTCCCGCCTTATCCTGGAGCGAAAGGACTCCGGAACCCTTTTGAATAACCCCGATAGAGGTAATTGACAACTTCAACTCAGCGCCGACCGCAGCGACATCTGCCGCCTTTTCAGGGGCTACAGTAAAGAGCAGTTGGTAATCTTCACCACCATAGAGGGCCAGCTCTCGCAAGCCAGGTTCGGTGTCTGTGTGTTGCCGAAAGACTGACGACAGCGGCAGCTTGTCCTCTTCGATGAAGCCATCAACTTGAGATGCTTGCAGGATATGCTCCAAATCGCTGGCCAGACCATCGGAAATGTCAATCATAGACTTAGCGAGGCGCTGTTCGCCAAGCAGACGGCCGAGAGCCACCTGTGCGGTGGGTTGATGATGGCGGTCGGACAGCTCTGCCTCTGGATCCTCACCCTCTTGCAGCAAATGCAAGGCCAGGGCGCTGTCACCCAGCGTTCCGGAGACCATGATCAGGTCACCGGGTTGCGCGCCGTCACGCCCTATGGCCTGAGCTGCTGGAGCGCTGCCCTCGATGGTGACTGAGATCATCCACGGACCGGGGCTACGGCAGGTGTCACCACCAACGAGCGTCACATTATGGCGTTCTGCTTCGTCTAAGACACCTTTGGTAAACGCGTAAATATCGTCCAGATCGGTTTCACCTGGACAAGCCAGACCAAGATAGAGATAACGGGGAGTACCACCCATGGCGGCAATGTCGCTCAGGTTGACAGCCACAGCTTTGTGACCGAGTGCTTCGCAATCGGTCCAGGCGTGGCGGAAGTGAACGTCTTCGATGAGCAGGTCAGTTGAGGTCAGCAGATGGTGACCATCAGGCAGGCTGAGAACAGCAGCATCATCGCCAATACCACGATGAACCCCGGCGCCATTAACGACCTGCTGGCGGATACGATCAATCAGTTTGAATTCACCAAAATCCTGTAGTTTCAAATATTCTGCCTCTGATTCCTTGATTGATGATAACAGGCTATTTTCATTCAAGAAATTTTATCTGTCAAGCGAACTCGCTCACACTTCCCAAGCGAATTCGCTAATTCCCCATGATTGAGGTCCGTCGGTAAAGCGGCGCTCAACAAACTGATGGCAGCCATCTGAGTCAGTTGTCAAAAGCGTCGAGCATCGCGTGCCGTATTCCGGCATGGTGATAAAAATCGCTGAGAGGGCGCGTTCCCACTCGAGTGGAACACCTGTCTCCGGTAGTTCCGTATCTGCAGCCCGAGTGGTGTTGGTGAGAATGGCAAAGGCGGCTTCACGATTGAAGGGCAACTTGTTGAGCAGTGTACTGAGGCCTTTTTTGCCACGCTCAACCTTTGGCCAAGAGGTGTCAAGCAAGTGATTACTCAAACCGTAAACACCCGGCTCCAGACGTCTGCTGGTCGCTTGACGATTTGAGGTATACCAGAGTTCCCGTCCATCGCCAAGCAACAGGTTATACCCGGCGAAGTCATCAGAGGTGACTTTAATGCTGTCAAGAAAGTCCGCAGGTGATAACGTTCCCTGTAAATAGTCACGTACCAGCCAGCCTCGAGATTTACTGCTGTGATTGTCCTTATCCCGAACCCCTTCGCGAATATTGGTCACCGTCGCCCAACGATCATTACGGACACCGAACCATGTGCCTCCCGAGACCAGATCGCGACCAGCAATCATCCCTGGAGTTTCCGGCCAATGTTCGGCGGCAACTGTCGGGCGGGCATAGAACTCGTCGCGGTTGGCCAGAACCAGGAGCGGCCGTTGCTCAGTCATTTGGTGGGCAATTAGAATCAGGCACATCGCTTGTATCCTTATACGTTTGATATTGATGCGCCTCAAGTTTGGCAGAATTGGGTGTTTTTGACAATCATGATGAGGGTAAAGAGAGAGAAAATACTGTGATTTGGTCATGTTGCGATTCGCAATGTTGCGATTCGCAATTGACAGGTAAGAGAGCACAACGTATTATTTAATACGCTGTTTTATTCGTGTTGCGGTATCCGTAACGAATGTAATTCATTAACCTTACAGATTTGGAGGAAAGCAGATGAAACTGAGTAGACTGACCGTACTGGTAATGATCCTTTCCCTGCTGGCAGCTGGCGTTGCTTTTGCAGGAAAAGACCTTGATGCCGTCAAGAAAAAAGGTTTTATTCAGGCAGGCGTGAATGGTGGTGTTTTCGGTTTTGGTATGCCTGATTCAAAAGGCGTCTGGAAAGGATTAGATGTTGACACAGCCCGTGCCTTTGCTGCAGCAATTTTCGGTGATGCCAGCAAGGTTAAGTTCACTCCTCTCACTGCCCAGCAGCGCTTCACTGCTCTGCAATCAGGCGAAATTGATGTACTGACTCGTAACGCGACCCGCACCCTGAGCCGTGAAACTCAACTTGGCCTGAACTTTGTCACGGTCAACTACTACGATGGCCAGGGCTTCATGGTGCCAAACAAGCTTGGCGTGAAGAGCGCTAAAGATCTGGACGGCGCTACAGTCTGCGTCCTGCCAGGAACAACGACTGAGCAGAATGCCGCCGACTTCTTCCGCTCCAACAATATGAAATGGAACCCGGTAGTTATTGAGTCCACATCCGAACTGGCCAAAACGTTCTTCGCCGGTCGTTGTGACGTACTGACCTCCGACGCTTCTCAGTTGGCGGGAACCCGTGCGGTTGCTCCGAACCCAAAAGATTATTCTGTTTTACCAGAAATCATCTCCAAGGAGCCTCTGGCTCCTGCCGTACGTCACGGCGATGACCAGTTCCGCGATATCATTGACTTCTCTGTCCTGGCAATGATCAACGCTGAGGAAATGGGCATCACCTCAAAAAATGTAGACGAGAAGCTGAAGAGCAAAGATCCTATGGTACAGCGCTTTCTCGGCGTCATTGAAGGTAACGGCAAGTCCCTCGGCCTCGACGAGAAGTGGGCTTACAACATCATCAAGCAGGTTGGTAACTACGGTGAAGTTTTCGAGCGCAATGTTGGCGTGAATACCACTCTTGGTCTTGAGCGCGGCTTGAATGCTCTATGGACCGATGGCGGCCTGATGTACTCGCCTCCGTTCAAGTAATCGTTTGTTTGTTGTATCGGGGAGATGTCATCTGTGGCATCTCCCCGAACATTTAATGTAAGTCATACCCATCTGAACAAATTGCTTAGCTAAAGATACTGGAACACCTGTGAAGAGAACCCCCTCCATTACAACAGATGCAGAGTTGCTGCCGGGCAAGGTTCCTTTCTTGCGCGATCCCGAGAAGCGCGCAATAATTTTCCAGATCGCTGCGTTGCTGCTGGTTGCAGGTGTCTGCTATTACCTTTATTCCAATACGCAGGCCAACCTTGAACGGCAGTCAATAGCGACAGGTTTCGGTTTCCTCGAAAAAGAAGCCAGCTTTGAAATCGGCGAGTCGGTCATCGAGTATTCGGCAGCCGACAGCTATGCCGATGCCCTGTTGGTTGGCGCTCTCAACACCATAAAAGTTTCCTTCATCGGCATCATACTCACCATTATTCTCGGCACAGTCGTCGGTGTCGCACGGCTCTCCAGCAACTGGCTGGTATCGAAACTGGCCGCTGGCTACATAGAGGTGATGCAGAACATCCCGGTGTTGCTGCAGCTCTTTCTTCTGGTACGCAATTTTTTACGAATCTTTCCCCTCGCCTCGTCAGGCGCTCAATCCTTTTGAAGGGGTGTTCCTCTGTAACCGCGCCTCATTTTCGGTGTTCCGGAATCACATGCGGTGCACGGGACCATGGCTTGGGCCTTGGTTGCGGCATTAGCAATCGGCTGGTTTCTAAACCGTTGGGGCAAGCGCAGACAGGCGCAAACCGGACAGATCTTTCCAGCGATCCGGGTCACTCTAATTCTAAGCATAGGTTTACCGTTACTGGCGTGGGTTTTTGCCGGTTCTCCTACCGCTATGGACATACCGGAACTGCGTGGATTCAACTTCCAAGGTGGGGTAACCGTCAGCCCGGAATTTAGCGCCCTGTTGCTCGGCCTGGTCTTTTACACAGCGGCGTTTGTTGCCGAGATCGTACGGGCTGGCATTCAGTCCGTTAGTCGTGGCCAGATTGAAGCGGCTATGGCGGTCGGCTTACGGCCTGGGCAGGTCCTGCGTCTGGTAATTTTACCCCAGGCGCTACGCGTGATCATTCCGCCGCTGACCAGCCAGATGCTCAATCTGACCAAAAACAGCTCTCTGGCGATCGCCATCGGTTATGCAGATTTTGTGGCCGTGACCAACACCACCATCAATCAGACAGGACAGGCGATTGAAGGGGTGGCGTTGATCATGCTCATCTACCTGACCTTCAGTCTGTCGACCTCTGTGTTTATGAACTGGTATAACAAAAAAATAGCCATGGTGGAGAGATGATTATATGAGCGCTCCGAACACACCTCCATCCCGCGAATACCTCAAGCCACCGGTCACCGAAGTTGGTGTCCTTGGTTGGCTGCGTACCAATCTGTTTAACACCTGGTACAACTCACTCTTGTCGGTGTCGGTCATGCTGGTACTCTGGCAAATTGTACCGCCATTCTTCAGCTGGGCTTTTATCGACAGCGTCTGGAATACTCCATCCGAGGCTTGCCGTGACATTGAAGGTGCCTGTTGGTCGGTCATCCCGCAAAACATCAGCTTTATCATTTTCGGCTTTTTCCCGGACGGCGAACAGTGGCGCCCCGGTAGTGCCATGCTGTTGCTGCTCAGCCTGGTGTTTTACTCCAAAGACAGCAAGCACTGGAAAAAATCCCTTGGTGTCTACTGGCTGATTGGCCTGGTTGTCATGGGCACCTTGATGTACGGCGGTGTCTTTGGCATGCAGGTGGTAGAAACAGCTCAATGGAGCGGCCTGCCACTGACCTTCATGCTCTCCTTCTTCGGTATGGTTGCAGCGTATCCGCTCGGTGTACTGCTAGCTCTTGGTCGTCAATCAAGGATGCCTGCGATCAAGACCCTCTGTGTCGTTTACATCGAGCTGATCCGCGGTGTACCATTGATCAGCCTGCTCTTCATGTCCTCGATCCTGTTTCCGCTCTTTCTTCCCGAGGGCGTGACGATTGACAAAGTTCTACGTGCCCAGGTTGCCATCATCCTCTTTACGGCAGCTTACATTGCCGAGGTGGTACGTGGTGGCCTGCAGGCGATGCCGCGTGGTCAGTTTGAAGCGGCCGACTCTATGGGCTTGAATTACAACCAGACGATGCGACTGATTATCCTGCCGCAGGCGCTGAAAATCGTAATTCCGCCGTCCCTGGGCATCCTCCTGTCGGCTTTCAAAGACACCTCACTGGTGGTTATCATCGCCCTCTATGATGTCTTGAAGACGACCAAGGTCACTCTATCGAATCCCAAGTGGACGGCCTATTCTACCGAGGCCTACATTTTTCTGGCGCTCCTTTACTTCATCTGTTGCTATGCTATGTCGAGTTATAGTCGCAAACTGGAGAAAACACTACATACGGGTCGCTGATCTCCCGGCAGACCGCAATTTGCGAGAGAATTATGAACGAGACCGAAAAGCAGACAACCACAGTGCCCGCTAACAAGCCGATCATAGAAATCATCGGTATGCACAAATGGTTTGGTGATTTCCATGTGCTCAGTGACATCAGCCTGCAGGTGCAACCGCAGGAGCGAATTGTCATCTGTGGTCCTTCAGGTTCCGGTAAGTCAACCCTGATCCGCTGTATCAATCGGCTTGAGGAACATCAGCGCGGGCAGATCATCGTTAATGGCACGGAGCTGACCAACGACATCAAAAACATTGAAAAGGTGCGCGCTGAAGTCGGTATGGTTTTCCAACACTTCAATCTTTTTCCACATCTGACCATTGTCGAGAATTTGACCCTGGGGCCGATCTGGGTGCGTAAAGACACCGAAGAAAGAGGCCGATGAAATGGCGATGATGTACCTGGAAAAGGTACACATTGCCGAGCAGGCAGAGAAATTTCCGGGGCAACTCTCCGGCGGTCAGCAGCAGCGCGTGGCGATTGCCCGCAGCCTCTGCATGAAGCCGCAAATGATGCTTTTTGATGAGCCGACCTCGGCCCTTGATCCAGAGATGATCAAGGAGGTTCTCGACGTCATGATTGAGCTGGCCGAAGAAGGCATGACAATGCTAGTGGTCACCCACGAGATGGGGTTTGCCAAGAGTGTTGCCGACCGGGTTATGTTTATGGATGAGGGGCAGATCGTCGAAGAGAACAACCCGCATGATTTCTTTGATAATCCGCAGCATGAGCGGACCAAGCTGTTCTTGAGTCAGATTCTCTAAGTTGCAGGGGTTGGCAGCGCTCAGATCAAGTGCAGAGGATAGTTTTACTCGCCAGAGGAACTAGCGTTATTCGTTAAACCGATACAAGATTTTTTTGGCAATAGCTTGAGCACTTTCGATTTCTTCTGGAGTCAGACGACTATTGAGAATCTCCACATTTTTTTTCGCAGTCTCATCCCCCCCTGCACTCGCTATAGACCACCACACATAAGCCATCTCAGAATCACCTTCCTGATGATAGACGCCCCCAAGACTGATCATCGCCTCCACATCTCTCTGAAAAGCAGCCTTTTTAAACCACATAATCGCTGCTTGAGGGTCCTGTGGCACACCATCACCATCTCTGTAGGCAACAGCAAGATTATTCTGTGATTCGGAGATGCCTTGCTCAGCGGCGAGCAGCCACCACGAGGTCGCCAGCGTCTGATCCTTTGGAACACCCCTGCCGAAAAAGTACATACTGGCAAGAGCATTTTGACTCAGAGCATATCCCTGCTCGGCAGAAGCCTGGAACCATTTGATTGTCTCGCTGTAGCTTTGGGACACTCCCGTCCCCTCTAGATATAACGTACCCAGAATATATTGTGCCTCGCGATCACCACCTGTAGCCTCCTCAGACCAAAGCTCTATAGCGTTAGGGAGATCACCTGCTTGAAAGGCTTGAAGCGCCTCGTCCATTTGCGAAGCAAGCACTACAGAGACGGTACAGAATAGAAGAGTGACGAGAATAAGAAGTGAGTGAAATTGCTTCACGAAGCCTCCGGTTAATAGTGATGTGATAAGCGGGCAACATAACAAGCCGACAACTTTTGTTCAACAAGTTCTTGAGTAAGTAAAAATAGATTTTCAAATTATCTCAAATCGGTTTAACTCAATATTTTTATGTGTTGTACGTGGGTCAAAGACTTGCCCATTCATCGCGATGTAAACTCCACCAGGAAGAGTTTGAGCCGCCATCATGGCACTGGCGATATTAAATACGGCGTCGGTGAAACGAAAGCGAGCCGGTTGCATCGCTCCAGTCAGGACAATCGTCTTGCCGCTGATGCCAGCGAGAGCTTTGGCTGTATCAGTCATGGTGTCAGTGCCGTGGGTAATGACAATCTGCGCAGCAGTTGAGCTCTGCACAGCCTGCCGCACTCTCTGCCGATCATCATCAGTCAACTCAAGGCTGTCCTTACGCATTAATTGAGTCACCTGATAATCAATGCTCAGATTGGCTTCGTGCAAAACCTCAATAATTTGTGGCTCACCGATCTCAAAGGTACTTTTGGCATCGAAATAGACTTTATCGATAGTGCCGCCGGTCGTGAATATTTCAATCTGCATAAACAATCCTTCTGTCGGTATCATTCTGGTCATTGCGCTGTGGAAAACTTCCAATTGCTTAGAATTTACCGAGGGTCCCTCCATTGTCAACCCAAGAGTAAGTACTATAGAAAAAGGGCGCCCGATTGGACACCCTTTTTTCAGTGCAACATTATGTATTATATCAGACCTTCGGGCCCGCCTGAGTGTAATCAAAGTCGTCGTTATCAGTCACATATTTCTTGAAGTTCTCGATAAACATACCGGCCAGTTTGTTGGCAGTGTTGTCAAAAGACTCCTTGTCAGCCCATGCATTGCGCGGATTAAGCAGTTGTGCATCAACGCCAGGCAAGGTTTTGGGAATACTGAGACGGAACCAACGGGTCTCGTCGAAGTCGACATCATTGATGTTGCCGTCAAGGATAGCGTCGATGCAAGCACGGGTTGCTTTGATGCTCATACGACTGCCGACACCGTAACCGCCACCGACCCAGCCGGTGTTAACCAGATAGGCGTTGACGTTGTGTTTTTCCATCTTCTCGCCGAGTAATTTGGCATATACCGTAGGGGGCAACGGCAGGAATGCTTCGCCGAAACAGGCGGAGAAAGTTGCCTGTGGTTCGGTGACGCCGCGCTCGGTCCCAGCCACCTTGGCGGTGTAACCGGAGAGGAAGTAGTACATTGCCTGTTCTTTGCTCAGTTTGGAAACCGGGGGCAGAACACCAAAGGCGTCGCAGGTCAAAAAGATGATGTTCTCTGGCTGTCCGCCCTTAAGGCTGGGGTCGTGGTTCTCGATATGGTCAATCGGGTAGGAAACCCGAGTGTTCTCAGTTTTAGCCGCACTGTCAAAGTCGATAACACCCTTATCGTCGGCAACGACATTCTCCAGCAGCGCGTTGCGTTGGATAGCGTTGTAGATTTCGGGCTCATTCTCCTCACTCAAGTTGATGGTCTTGGCATAACAACCACCTTCGAAGTTAAAGATGCCCTCATCATCCCAACCGTGCTCGTCATCACCAATCAACTTACGCTTTGGATCCGTAGAGAGTGTGGTCTTGCCGGTTCCTGAGAGACCGAAGAAGAGTGCAACATCACCTTTGTCACCGACATTGGCTGAGCAGTGCATGGAAAGAATCCCTTGCAGCGGCAACCAGTAGTTCATCATGGTGAAGATGCCCTTTTTCATTTCGCCGCCGTACCAGGTACCACCGATGATCGCCACATTCTTCTCAATGTTGAAAACGACAAAGACTTCAGAGTTGAGACCATGCTGCTCCCACTTCTTGTTGGTCAGGCTGCAAGCGTTGTAGACAGTGAACTGGGGGGCAAAACTTTCGAGGTCACTGCCCGACGGGCGGATGAACATGTTTTTAACAAAATGAGATTGCCAGGCAAACTCGGTCACGAAACGAACTGCAGAACGTGTCTTCTCGTTAGCACCACAGAAACCGTCAGTGACATAAAGGTCTTTGCCATCGAGGTGGCCAATGACTTCGCTAAAGAGTTCGTCGAAAACCTCAGGTGCCATGGCCTGATTAATCTTGCCCCAGGCGATATTCTCAAAGGACGGTTTCTGATGAACAAAGTACTTGTCCTTGGGAGAGCGGCCAGTGAACTTGCCAGTATCCACCATCATGGTGCCATTTTCAGAAATGGCGCCTTCAGCGTTGCTGCTTTCCAGCTCAAACAGTTCATCATAGTTGAGATTGTGACGGATTGTGCCAATACTCTTTAGACCAAGTTCTTGAGCGGTAAGGTTTGACATGGTGAGACTCCCCTGAGGTTTGCGGAAGATTGACTCTTCCACCGATGTAATCCTAACTCATGTTGTGTAAAAAAGAAGAGGCTTGTCACTGATTTTCAGTAACAAGCCAAACATTTATGACTGATTCGATTAACTATAAGACGTCTTTGTACAAAAAATAACGGGTTCATTATCAACGAATACCGACTGCAGAGACACTGTTATGACGTATAGTTTTGACGCCGCGACAGCGGCACTCTAACAAATTTAGCTAGAATAAAAAAGTAAAAATTTCGCTAAAATCAAAGGGCGCTGTATCTATCCTTATTTACTCGATAAATTTGCCTATTTAATGCGCTCTGGCCTGTAAATAGGCTACGATTTGCCAGATCTTCTCCTCACTGAAATGAGCACCCCAGGCTGGCATGACAGAGCCTTGCGAGCGATAGGGTTCGACCGTTTTGCCATCTTCGATGCGCCAGTAGACCATCAGCAGATCCATCTCCCGGTAATCTGCACCGTACAATCTGGTGCCGGTGGTATAAAAAAGGCCGCCCGGTCGTAACGCCCTTCACTCGTCTTGCCATGACAGGAAGCGCATTTGCTTCTGAACAGCGCCTGACCAGCCTGCAACTGTGCCACATCCTGCATCAGACCATCTGGCATCAACCGAGCAGGATAAGTGACCGGTTGCTCCCCGCAACCATAAACCAACAAAACAGTGAGAATGGTTAATTGTAACAACTTTTTCGGAATGCTTTTTTCGCCGTTCACTCCAAGTCTCTCATTTCGTATTGAACCCCCCACCCTCGCAACTCTTCCAGCACTTTGGTCGCCAATGGTTCAACCGCTCTTGCCACCGTAGCAGTCAGTTCCGTACCCATTTCGATGCACTCCGGTTGCACCCCCCAGACCACCAGGTTGCGCGGTACATGGCCCTGCAACTCAGACACGGCAAGCAGATCCTGCAACCCCATCTGATGAACGGAGAGCTTGCTGGCGAACACCCTTGGTACCTCGTCACCTTCAATGCGGAAGATCTTACCGGGCTCATCACGCATATCGAGGGCATCGATGATCAACAACGATTCGATTTCTTCGAGATGGGGGTAGTAGATCCAGACCGAGAGTGCCACCATCAAGAATCTTCACCGATCCTTGAAAATGGTAACGGGATGAAAGCGTCGTCACCACTTCCACCCCGAAACCGTCATCCGTCATGATTGTATTGCCCAGGCCAAGGACCAGAATCGACATTAAAGGTCCTTTGATTTGATGAAACGGTAGCCGCTGAAGATACCGCTCATGGTGCCATTACGCTCTTTCACATCCATCAACCAGCCGCTGTAGATATGGTTGATGACAAAACCAACCAGCAGCCACATGACGCCGTGATGCAACAAACGCAACCATTGGTTGCCGACCAGAACGTTGAGCCCACCGAGGATCCCATCCCAGAAGCCACCCGGAGCATACTGCCCGTAGATGGCGAATCCGGATACGATCTGAAAGATAAAGAGGATGAAGATACCGAAATAAGCCGTTGCTGCGACCGGGTTGTGGCCAACCGCGTAGGGAAGCTTTTTGCCGGTGAAAGTGTAGTAGCGAAGCATCTGAACAAACGCTACGCGTCCATCCTTGGTCAGCCATGGGAAAAAAGCCTTCCATGAGGAGTACTCATTGCCGATGAACATCCAGATGATGCGTGCGACAACCGACACCGCGAACAGGTAGGCGAAGGAGAAGTGCAGCATACGCATCCAGCCCATGATATACATCGAGGTATCCGGTGCCGTCATGAATGGACTACCGATGAAGAAGCCGGTGATCGCCAGCATGATCATGGAGAGCACGTTGAGCCAGTGGCAAATGCGAACCGGCCATTGCCATACGTAACGAATTTCATTCATAGTATGCGCCTCCTTCCTGTTAGAGGGCCCGAACCTTAACGATCTCCGTGCCTTTGCCGTCCATAACGTGCACAGCACAAGCCAGACAGGGATCGAAGGAGTGGATGGTCCGCAGAATTTCCAGTGGCTGCTCGGAATCGGCAATCGGGGTGCCGATCAGAGCCGACTCGTAAGGTCCCAGTTGCCCGGCTGGATCGCGAGGACCGGCGTTCCAGGTCGAGGGAACCACCGCCTGGAAGTTGGCAATCTTCTGGTTTTCGATACCGATAAAGTGACCGAGGGCACCGCGTGGAGCCTCGTGATAACCGAAGCCTGGGCCTCTTTCGGCCAGGTTGCCGGATCCCATTTCTCCTTGTTGAAGGTCTCGTAAATACCACGGCCCATATTATCGGCCAACTGATCAAGCCAGAGTTCGTTCTTCTGGGCTAACAGCAGAGCATCTATGCCGCGGGCAGCAGTACGACCAAGGGTCGAGAAGAGTGCTGTAGCCGGGACACCGAGCGTTTTGAGAACAAAATTGACAGTATCCACAACTTCCTTCACACCGGAGGCATAAGCAACCAGGATGCGCGCCAGCGGACCGACCTCCATCGGCTGATCCATGTAACGTGGTGACTTGACCCAGGAATACTTGCCATCGGTATCGAGAAACTCGTAGGGAGGCTTCGGACCGGTGTAATTGTCGTTGGTCTCGCCATCGTAAGGATGCAACCCCTTATCGTTGCCCCCAGAGTAGTCGTACCAGGAGTGAGTGACATATTCGGTGATCTTCTTCTCATCCATCTCCATAACATTGGCCAGATCCTTGCCCATGATGATACCACGCGGCATGAAGAGGCTACCGGTGCCGGGGCTGTTGTCCATCGGGAAGTCGCGTAGGAGAGGTAGTTGCCAACACCTCCGCCGATACTGGCCCAGTCGAGATACGATGCAGCTACGGCCAGCAGGTCGGGAATGTAGACCTGCTCGACAAAAGCACGGGCCTTGCGCAGAAGTGTGCGGGTGTGAGCGATCTTGTCAGCGTTGATGGCATTCTGGCTATCCGGATCGACCGGAATCGTCATACCCCCGACCAGGAAGGTCTGCGGATGCGGATTCTTGGAGCCGAGGATAGCATGAACCTTGATGATATCTTTTTGTACTTCCAAAGCTTCCAGATAATGGGCCAGGGCCATCAGGTTCGCTTCCGGCGGAAGCTTGTAGGCGCTGTGTCCCCAATAAGCATTCTGGAAGGGGCCGAGACGTCCGGTGCCGACAAAAGCAGCGACTTTATCCTGAATGCCTTTAAAATAGGTGACACTCGACTTGGGCCAGTTGGAGATCGATTGAGCCAACTTGGCGGTTGCTGCGGGATCGGCAGAGAGAGCACTGACAATATCGACCCAGTCAAGAGCATGCAGGTGATAGAAGTGAATCACGTGGTCCTGCACGTTCTGAATGCCCATGATTATGTTACGGATCAGACGAGCATTGTCCGGAATCTGGATATTCAGGGCATCTTCCACAGCACGGATGCTAGCCATGGAATGAACCGTAGTGCAGACACCACAAAAACGTTGGGTGAAATGATGAGCATCACGAGGATCACGCCCCTTGAGAATCTTCTCGATACCACGGAAAGCCGTGGAAGAACTCCAGGCGTCAACGATCTTGCCACCATCGATCACGGCTTCGATGCGCAAGTGGCCTTCTATACGGGTGATTGGATCAACGACAATTCTTTTGGCCATCAGTTAGCCTCCTTACCGGTCTTGTCTTCTTCCATGGAACCACCCTTGCGGAAGCAACTTGCTACCCCATGGATGCCGAAAGCCACAGCAGTGGCTGCCGCCAGACCGATGCCAATCTTGTCGGCCGTGTCTTCAATTCCAAACCCTGGCACCTTGGGCAAGCGCCGGTAGAAAGGACTCATCGTGTCCCAGAATCCCGGTTCCGCACAACCGATGCAGCCGTGTCCGGCCATGACCGGCCAGGAGAGACCTTCGTTATAGCGGATGGTGGGGCAGTTATGGAAAGTTTCCGGCCCCTTGCAACCGAGTTTATAGAGGCAGTGTCCCTGACGATGGGCAACATCGCCAAATGCTACGGCAAGCGCATTCATGATAACTGCGAGCGGCGCGGTCATTTTGATGCTGGCCAGTATGCCGAAGCATTTGGCGATGT
>PVMK01116263.1_pt1 | contig 31825 bp, 23 predicted proteins | sample 1853481 | NCBI WGS metagenome assembly PVMK01 (sample SAMN08533507, study PRJNA380276) | Marine sediment metagenome, whole genome shotgun sequencing project.
ATATGCAGTGTCCACTGCACGTCAGCTCTTCCGATCTGACGTGCAGTGGACACTGCATATATGCATCAGTGCGGATGCAGCCCCCGCTTCTTCACGCAGAGTGGCAAACGAAGGAATATCATTATCCCATTCGATGAGTGTCGGTATATTCGGATATTTACCGATCACCTCCTCATATAACTCCCATACAGGGGGGGACACCCGGGTGCTATGTGCATCCAGCAGATAGGAGCCCCTGTCTTCATATCCAGCCAGATGGATTTCCCTGACCCGCTGCATGGGAATCGTGTTCAGGTATTCTCTCGCTGAAAACCCGTGGTTAACTGCATTGACATAAATATTGTTAATGTCCAACAGCAAGTCGCAATCAGTCCGGGATAACAATTCAGAAATAAATTCTGCTTCGGGCACAGTCGAGGCCTTGTAGGTCAGGTAGCTGGAAACATTTTCCACCAGAATGCGGGTTTCCAGAATGTCCTGAATCTGCGTTATGCGTTTTCTGAAATGGTTCAATGTCTCCTCGTTATAAGGCAATGGCAACAGATCATGATAGTTGTGTTGCCTATGTTGTGAAAAACACAGGTGGTCAGAAACCAGTGATGGCTGATACCGTTCAATCAGTGTTTTGATCCTGAGCAGGTACTCCACATCCACTGGATCTGTGCCACCCAAAGACATTCCCACGCAATGAAAAGTAATCGGGTAGTTAGAACGAATTGCTTCCAGCTGAACCGGAATTAAACCGCCCGGCGCCAGGTGATTTTCGGTCAGCAGTTCAAACCAGGGTACCACTGGTTGCGTTAGCAGCACTTCATCAATGTGCTGACTTCGCAGCCCCAGGCCAACGCCGGCAATCCCCTTTAACGCCCATCCCTGGGCTGTATTATCCTTCATCGGCACTGTTTACTTTTTCGCAGGCTTGGTTGCTGCTACCTTGCCGCCAGTGATCTTGGCGCACGTGCCGGCGGGAACATATACCCATTCGTTGGCGGCATTGTCCACTTTGGACTGACCGGCACAGGCATGTTTGCCATCCAGCGCTCCGCAGTCATTCATCCCTGCCTTGGCGATGCCGGAACATTTTTCCCATGCCGTGGGTTGATCGGGAACCGCCCAGGCATTGGTGGCCGCGAGGCTGGCGCCGAGTGCGAGCACGCCAGCGAGTGCTGTATTTAAAATGGAAACCTTGTTTTTCATGACATTCTCCTGGAATCTGAATAATGGTCAGGTTCATTTCGTACGAACCTATCCCTTAAACGAAACAGAAGCCCATTTGATTGCACTGATTTGTATAGAAGATATACTTTGCTGTCCTGCGTTCCACACCAGTGGCGCAACGACAAAACTTTGGGATAGCAACATGAAAGCAATACAGATTGATCAATTTTCGGATGGTTTTGACCAGGTCAGGGTTATCGAGCAAGAGAAACCGGTGCCGGGTCCTGGTGAAATTCTGGTACGGATGCAGTATGCGCCGATCAACCCCTCGGATCTGAATTATATCCATGGCACCTACGCCTCAGCCCTGGAAGGCGTGATCTGGAACCTCAACCATGACACGCTCACATTTGATCCCGAGCGGGCTATACCGTGCCCCCAGCCACCGTACACATTGGGCGGCGAGGGTGTGGGAGTTGTGGAGGCCACGGGATCCGGATTCATGGCCAAGCGCTTGCAAGGCAAACGAGTAGCCATCGCGGCAGCGCCAATCGGCAGCTGGGGCGAATACGCAGTGACCCAGGCGCGGCGGGCATTACCGGTGCCCGATCATGTGGACTCCGAGCAGGCCGCCATGTCCTTTATCAATCCGCTGACGGCCTACATTATGCTGCGCGAAGTGTTACGGGTTCAGTCCGGCGACTGGGTGCTGCAAAGCGCTGCCGCATCGGCGTTGGGAAAGATTGTTATCAAATTGAGCAAGGTCTACGGCTTTAAAACAATCAACGTTGTTCGTAGCGAAAGTGCCGCCGGTCAAGTGCAGGCTCTGGGTGGTGAGGCGGTAATCAACCAGAGCAAAGACAACATTCAGGCCGAGGTCAGTCGATTGACCGGGGGCCGGGGCGTATCTCATGCGCTGGATTGCGTCGGTGGCCAGATCGGTTCCGACTTTGTGCAATGCCTGGGCCTGGATGGCGCCTTGCTTTGTTTTGGCACGCTGTCGCCAGATCCGATCACCTTACCGTCGCGAAATATCATGATGCCGTGGCCAGGGTGCAGGGATTTTTCCTGCCCAACTGGATGGCACAGCAAAACTTACTGACCTTGTTATAGACCATGCGCAAGGTCAAGAAACTTGCAGCCCAGGGACACTTCGAAGTGCCGGTTAGCGACATCGTCACGATAGACAACATTCAAGCTGGCCTGAAAGCGGCAACCACTCCTGGGCGTAGTGGCAAGATTTTGATTGAGTTCGGATGAATAATGAAAAGCTGATTGAACGCCGCAAGCCCGCAACTGAAGAGGCGCTTAGGGTCAGGCACTGGCCGCCGTTTGAATCCAGCCCCCTTACGCCTCTAATATCTTTCACGATCTGCTCTATGACCTGGGTGAGACGAACCCGCAGACCTGGAAGACCTTGATATCAGGTTCGAATGGTCTTTGGTGTAGTAGCTTATTCCAGCATAAGACCTGTTAACAGGTCATTTCGTTGACTTGGCTGCGATTGTTGAAGCAAGAAAGGATCAGGAAGAAATAGCGGTCGATTTCGATGAACTATAGGCTTTTATTTAAAGCTGAAGCCCTGAAAGAATGGAAATCGTTGGATAACTCGATTAGTGCACAGTTTTTAAAAAAACTGAAAGAAAGAATCATCAATCCGCGTGTTGAGCAATCCAGGTTATCTGGTATGAAAAATTGCTACAAAATTAAACTTCGTGGCAGTGGTTATCGACTGGTCTATGAGGTTCGTGATTCGCAATTGATCGTTTCTGTGGTCGCTGTCGGTAAACCCGAACGGAATCTTGTGTATAAGGCAGCAATCAAACGAATATAACTTTTCGGGCAGGGCTGAATAAAGCGTAAATTCAGTCGTTTATCAGGCTCACCATGCTGGGTTCCGGCACCGAGAAGAACTTGAGGTGTTCGAGTTCTTCTTCCAGCTGGTATTCCTGCGGCAGTTGCCGGTCGGAAAGCTCCGCTGCCAGTTCCCGCGCCTCATTCAGGAACGCTTCGTAGAGGTGCTTGCGCTCCCCCGCGCTGAGGGAGCGTGATTGGTAACCCCGGCATTCCAGCGCCGCCTCCAGCGAGAATCCTTCCAGGCAGACACCGTCGGACTTGTGCAGCCAGGCGCCGGTGTGCATATCGAAGTTGTACAAAGGCATGAAGTAATATCCTTGATTGGCGACAAATTCGACGGCATCCACGATGTAGTCGACCTCGATGTCGTCCATCGCGTAATGCATGCTGATCCGGCACCAGCCTGGCTTGATCCCTGAAAATCCTTTGCCGATCCATTTCCGGTATTGCTCGGATTTTTCAAAATCGATATCCAGCAAGCGGTGGCCGTAAGGCCCGGCACAGGAGCAACCGGCCCGTGACTGGATTCCGAACAGGTCATTCAGCAACGATGTGACGAATTTTGGATGCAGGTACTTGCCCCGGTGATCCTTGAGGTTGAAGGAAATGATGGCGATGCGCCGGGCCGGGTCTGGGTTGCCGAGTATTTCGATATGGGGATTTTTCTGCCAGCGCTCGAAGACACGGTCCAGTAATTCATTTTCCCTTTGCTCGATGGCTTCCACGCCGATCTGGTCCTTGATCTGAAAAGCCAGGCTGGCTTTGAGGATTTGCAGTACACCCGGGGTGCCGGGCTTTTCACGCTCCTCGATCTTGTGGAGAAAGTCCTGGCTGGTCGGCCCAACGTAATCGACGGTGCCGCCGGCGCTGACGCTGGGTGGCAAATCGCGGTTATAGATGCGCTGGTTGAAGACCAGCACACCTGAGGCCCCGGGCCCACCCAGGAACTTGTGCGGGGAAAGAGAAATCGCGTCGATGGACGCATCACCCGGATACTTGCCCTCGGATGGATTCATGTCAATTTCGACATAAGGCGCACTGGCCGCATAATCAAAAGTAGCAATCGCGTTGTAGCGGTGCAGCAGGCTGGCTATCTCATGTACCGGGGTGAGCATGCCAGTCACGTTGGATGCGGCGGAGAAGGCGCCGATCCGCATCCGATCGTGGTAGGTCGGATCCTGTAACAGGGATTCCAGGTGCGCCAAATCGATCCCCCCATCGGGCGCCAGGCGGACTTCGACCACGGTCGCCAGGTTTTCACGCCAGGAAATTTCATTGGAATGGTGTTCGTAGGGGCCAACAAACACAACCGGCTGATGTTCTCGCCGGTAAGCACCAAATTTTGCGTGCACTTCCGGGCCGAGTGCGTTCGCCATCATTGTGTTAAGGGATTTACGGGTAGCCGGCGGCAGGGCAACACCGATGATCTGCTGCAACTTGTCGATGGCCCCGGTGGCGCCGGTGCCCACGCATATGATTCGTCCGTCCGGCCCCGCGTTAACCGACTGCTTGATGGCGTGCTCGGCCTGTTCCAATAGATGGGTCATGGAGCGGCCGCTGATGTCGTCCTCGGTGTGGGTGTTGGCGTAGATGCGCTGCAGGTTCTGGATGTATTTCTCTACCAGGTCGAGGCAACGCCCGGAAGCGGTGTAATCGGCGTAAACCATCAGGCGGCCGCCAAAAGGCGTCTCGACCGTGGCGTCGGCGCCGATGATCTGGCTGCGGAGGAAATCAAAATCCAGTGTGCAATTTTCATTCATAAGACATCAACCAAAGGGCTTTGTGGAATCGTAATCGCCTATTGTATCTGTTTGCGTAAACTTCGCCATTGACAAACAGGCTGCAGACCGCCAATTTAACAGGAATAACCCCCTCAAGGACCCACCCTCATGCTCGACACAATCAGAACGAAACTGGAACTGAACAACCCGGCGCTGTTACGTGAACAGTCTTACATCAACGGTGAGTGGGTTTCCGCCGGGGATGGATCCAGCTTCCCGGTTACCAATCCCGCAGATGGATCGTTGGTGGCCGAAGTCCCTGAAATGGAAGTAGCCGGCGCGTGCGCCGCCATCGAAGCCGCCGATGCCGCCTGGCCGGCCTGGCGTTCAAAAACCGCCAAGGAACGTTCCGTCATTCTGCGCCGCTGGTTTAACCTGGTGCTGGAGAACAAGGACGACCTGGCAGCGATCATGACGGCCGAACAGGGCAAGCCGCTGGCCGAGTCAGTCGGTGAAATCATGTACGGCGCTTCGTTCATCGAGTGGTTTGCCGAGGAAGCCAAGCGGGTCTACGGGGATGTCATTCCGACCCACCTGCCGGACCGGCGTATCCTCACCATCAAGCAGGGAATCGGCGTGGTGGCGGCGATCACGCCCTGGAATTTCCCCAATGCGATGATCACCCGCAAGGCCGCCCCCGCGATGGCGGCGGGTTGCCCGGTGGTGATCAAGCCAGCATCCGAAACACCGCTGTCGGCCCTGGCGCTTGCGGTACTGGCTGAGGAAGCCGGTGTTCCGGCCGGGGTGTTCAATGTGTTCACTACCCGGAACTCGCGTGACACAGGCAAAGAACTGACCGAAAGCCCACTGGTTCGCAAGTTTTCTTTCACCGGCTCAACCGAGGTCGGCAAGATCCTGATCCGGCAGTGCGCTTCAACGGTGAAGAAGGTCTCCATGGAACTGGGCGGCAATGCGCCGTTTATCGTCTTTGATGATGCGGATGTCGACTCCGCAGTGCAGGGCGCCATCATTTCCAAGTATCGCAATGCCGGCCAGACCTGTGTTTGCGCCAACCGTCTTTACGTGCAGGAAGACGTTTACGATGAGTTTGTCGAAAAATTCACCGCGGCTGTTCAGAAACTGAAAGTCGGACGCGGGGAGGAGGCCGGGGTCAACATCGGGCCGATGATCTCATCTGATGCGATCGAAAAAGTCGAAGAACTGCTGAACGATGCAACAAACAAGGGTGCCTGCGTAATTGAAGGCGGAGAAAGTCATGAACTCGGCGGGTTGTTTTACCAGCCAACCGTCGTCAGCGGTGTAACAGCAGACATGGCCTTTGCAACCGAAGAAATTTTCGGCCCGGTTGCTCCAATCTTCAAATTCTCGACGGAGGAAGAAGCCATCGAGCTATCCAACGCGACCGAGTTTGGCCTGGCCGCGTATTTCTACGCCCGCGACCTGGGTCGGGTATTTCGGGTGGCCGAGGCGCTCGAGTACGGCATGGTGTGCGTCAACGACGGTATCCTGTCGACCGAAACCGCCCCGTTCGGCGGCGTCAAGGAATCTGGCAACGGCCGGGAAGGCTCCAAGTACGGCATGGACGAGTACGTCGAGATCAAGTACATCACCCTGGCCGGCATCAACAGCTAAAAGAAGGAACGATATGTCTGAACTCGATCTTGATTTCGTTCGCTCACAGTTTCCCGCCTTCAGCGAACCCTCGCTGGAAGGATTCGCGCACTTCGAAAATGCCGGTGGATCCTACGCCTGCCGGCAAACGATTGGCTGGCTGGACCATTTCTACCGGCAAACCAAAGTCCAGCCCTACTATGATTTTCCGGCCTCCCGCGCCGGTGGCGAGCAGATGGACGCCGCGAAGCAGCGCATGGCGGCCTGGCTGAATGTGGGCACGGATGAACTTCATTTTGGTTCATCAACTTCGCAGAACACCTACGCGATCGCCCAGGCCTTGCGACAGGAACTAAAGCCGGGCGAAGAGATTATCGTCACCAACCAGGACCACGAAGCCAATATCGGTGTGTGGAGCAGGCTGGAGGACGAAGGAATCGTGGTCCATGAGTGGAAGATCGATCCGGAGACGGCCGAACTGCACCCGATGGATCTCGAAGCTCTGTTGAGCCCCCGTACCAGGGCGGTGGCTTTCACGCACTGCTCCAACCTGGTGGGCAGCATCAACCCGGTGCGCGAGATTACCGACCTGATCCACGACGCCGGGGCCTGGGCCATTGTTGACGGCGTCTCCTTTTGCCCGCACGGCCTGCCGGACATTCCATCACTGGGGGCCGACATCTACCTGTTCTCCTTGTACAAGGTATATGGTCCGCACCTTGGCGCGATGTACATGAGCAGGGACTTGAATGCCGAATTGCCCTACCAGGGTCATTTCTTCAATGCGGGAATCCCCGCAGCAAGGTTCACGCCGGCTGGTCCGGACCATGCCCAGATCGCTTCGGTCAACGGCTTAATGGACTACCTGGAAGTGGTTTATCAACACCACCGTGGTGAAGACGCCCCGGTGGGAGCAACAGGCCGCGGCGGTCAGAGATCTTTTCAGGGACCGTGAAGCCACCCTGTTGCAGCCCCTGCTCGACTTCCTGTCGGAGCACCCCAGGGTGCGCTTGATCGGCAAGACCAGGGCCGGCGGCCGCGCACCGACGGTCTCATTCTCTGTTGACGGCCATCGTTCCACCGAGTTGGCAGCGAAACTTGGTGACCGCGGGCTGGGCGTTGGGGCAGGGCATTTCTATGCCTACCGGCTGGTCGAAGCGCTGGGTTACGATACCGATGATGGCGTGCTGCGAGCGTCTTTGGTGCATTACACCTCTGAGGAAGAAGTCACCCAACTCCTGAATGCTCTGGATATGTTGCTGTAGGAGCGAATTTATTCGCGAATGAATTCGCTCCTACGAAAAATGCATGATGCGAAGGCCATACAAAACAGTTATGCTTGCGCGAAATCCAGCCTACAGCAGGTTTTCGCGTGAAGCGGACTGACACTTCCAATCCGGACTATTTTCACCAGGTCGTTGACTGCCAGTGGGGCTGTCCCGCGCATACCGACGTTCCTGAATACATCCGCCTGATTGCCCAGGGCCGATTCGATGACGCCTACATGGTTAACCGGGAGAGCAATATCTTTCCGGGCATTCTCGGCCGCGTCTGTGACCGGCCCTGCGAGCCCGCCTGCAGGCGGGGGCGGATGGAGCAAAAACCGGTCGCTATCTGCCGACTCAAGCGCGTGGCTGCTGACCATCGCGGAGACATCACGGATCGTCTGCCAGTCGCGCCTGAAGAAAAAAATGGCAAGAAAGTCGCCCTGATCGGAGCCGGCCCGGCTTCGCTGGCAGTGGCCAACGACCTGATGCCTTTGGGTTACGAATGCACCATATTTGAAGCCCAGGACGTAGCCGGCGGCCTGATGCGTTACAACATCCCGGCTTTTCGCCTGCCTTACAACGTTCTCAACGAGGAGATCGACTACATCCTCGAGATGGGCGTGGAGATTCATTACAACCACCGCGTTGAAAGCATGAAAGAACTGCTGGAGCAGGGCTACGACGCGGTTTTTGTCGGCAGCGGCGCACCCCGGGGCAAGGAACTGAAGCTGCCCGGGCGTTACGACACGGAAAATATCCACATCGGAATCGATTGGCTGGAATCAGTGGCCTTTGATCACATCGATGCGATTGGTGAACGGGTGTTGATTATCGGCGTGGGCAACACGGCGATGGATTGCTGCCGTACCTCGCTGCGTCTCGGTGCGAAGGACGTCAAGGTCATGGCGCGCAAGCCCCGTGAATTTTTCAAGGCCTCGGTGTGGGAACTTGAAGACGCTGAGGAAGAAAATGTCGAGATCGTCGTCAACCATTCGCCGAAGGAATTCGTCGTTGAGGACGGCAAGCTCATGGGTATGGCCTTTGAGTTGATGGAGTACGTGATAGAGAACGGGCGCATCCAGGACCAGGACGTCACCGGGGAAATAGTCATCCCCTGTGATGACGTGATACTGGCAATCGGGCAGGAGAATGCTTTCCCCTGGATCGAGCGGGAACTGGGTATCGAGTTCAACCCGTGGGAAGAGCCGAAGGTCGATGAAGTGACCTTTGAATCGACGCGTAAAGGCGTATTCTTCGGCGGGGATGCAGCTTTTGGGCCCAAGAACATCATCTGGGCGGTGGAACACGGGCACCAGGCGGCCATCTCGATCCATCGTCATTGCCAGGGTGAGGCACTGACCGATCGCTTGCCCGACTTGCTGAACTTGCAGAGCCGTAAGATGGGCATGCACGAGTGGAGTTACTCCAGCGGCTTTGACCCGGCCGCGCGGCGCAAAATGATGCATGTGCCATTGGAACAGAGGTTCGCGGAACTGGGTAAAGAGGTCGAACTGGGTTTCGATGCGGAACAGGTGGCTAAGGAAGTCGAACGGTGCCTGAATTGTGATATCCAGACGGTTTTCGCAGATTCCCTGTGCATCGAATGTGACGCTTGCCTCGATATCTGCCCAACCCAGTGCCTGACCATCACCTCCAATGGCAACCGGGATGACCTGGTCGGGCGCCTCAAGGCGCCGGTATTGGAGCATGATCAGCCCCTGTTCGTGTCTGATGAACTGAAGCAGACATCCCGGGTCATGGTTAAAGATGAGAACTTCTGTATCCATTGTGGACTGTGTGCCGAGCGCTGCCCGACCGCAGCCTGGGATATGCAGAAATCACTGATTCATTTCCCCCAGGCCGTGGACTATCCCGACGGCAACGATAGCGGTGAGCGCCCATGCCAGCAACGCAAAGCCGGATAAACGACTTTGTCCTGAAAATCGCCACGGTTAATGGCACCGGTTCAGCCAGTGCCAATGGGCTGCTGATGAAAGCCCTGTTCCGTATGGGCATCCCGGTCACGGGAAAAAACCTGTTCCCATCCAACATCCAGGGTCTGCCGACCTGGTATGAAATCCGCGCCAATCGCAACAGCTACATGTCTGCCGCTGGACGGGTGGACGTGATGGTGGCGATGAACGTCCAGACCTATCAGAAGGACCTCATCGAGGTCAGCCCGGGCGGGTTCCTGATCTATGATTCCACCTGGCCGCGCGAACGCACCTTGAATCGTGATGACATCACCGTGCTGGGCGTACCCCTGTCCAAATTGTGCAACGAAGCATTCAGCGTGGCGCGTATCCGTATCCTGATGAAAAATGTGGCTTACGTGGGTGCGCTGGCCGCCTTGTTGGATCTCGACCTGGAGATCATCAATATCCTGCTGGAAGAGACTTTCGCTTCCAAGCCCAAGCTGATTGAAAGTAACCTCAAGGCCATCATGCTTGGCTACGACTATGCACAGGAGAATTTTACCTGCCCGTTACCGGTCCGCGCCGAGACCATGGGGGACAACAGCGGGAATATCCTGATTACCGGCAACGAAGCCACCGGGCTGGGTTGCTTGTATGCCGGCGCTACTGTCGGCGCCTGGTACCCGATTACACCGTCCACTGGGGTGATGGATAGTTTCACCAAGTACTGTGAGAAATTCCGCATCGACCCGGAAACGGGCGAGAAACTGTTTTGTATCATCCAGGCCGAGGATGAACTGGCGGCCGCCGGAATGGTGCTTGGCGCCAACTGGGTTGGCGCCCGTGCTTTCACACCCACTTCGGGCCCCGGCATTTCATTGATGAGCGAGTTCATTGGTTTTGCCTACTATGCTGAAATCCCATCTGTATTCATCGATGTCCAGCGCGTGGGACCATCTACCGGCATGCCGACCCGCACTCAGCAGTGTGACGTGATGCTCTGCGCCTATGCATCGCACGGCGATACCAAGCATCCGATCCTGTTCCCATCCAATCCGCACGAGTGTTTCCAGATGGCAGTGACCGCTTTCGACCTGGCCGAACGCCTGCAGACCCCCGTTTTCATGCTTTCCGACCTGGATATCGGGATGAATGACTGGATGATTCCGGAGCTGACCTGGGACGACAGTTACCGCCCGGACCGCGGCAAGGTACTGGGCCCGAAAGAGCTGAAAAAGATGGAGCGCTTCGTGCGCTACCTCGATGTGGACGGTGACGGTATCACTTACCGTACCCTGCCGGGTGAAGATCCCAAGGGCGCCTATTTCGTCCGCGGTTCGGGGCACAATCGTTATGGCGCATATACTGAAGATTCAGACGCATACCAGGATGTGATAGACCGGCTGCTGGTGAAGTGGGAAACGGCCAAGACCCTGGTCCCAGACGCCCTGCTCAGCAAGGCCGAGAAGCCCACCAAACTGGGTATCGTAGCATTCGGGAGTTCGGACGGGGCCGTCATCGAGGCCCGCGACCGGCTGGCTGAACAGGGCATCCATGTTGATTACCTGAGGATCAGGGCGTTTCCGTTCACGCAAGAAGTTGTGGACTTCCTGCGCTCCCACGACACCAATTTCGTGGTGGAACAAAATCGGGATGCCCAGATGAAGTCCCTGTTGATGCTGGAGGCCAATGACATCGCCGACCGGCTGGTATCCATCCTGCACTACAACGGCATGCCCATTCCCAGTGGCTGCGTGGTGCAGGGCGTGACGGACCACCTGGAAGAGGAAGCTGCAGCATGACGTACGCCAGACCAAAAATTGACCTTCCAGGGCAGAAGACAAACAAGCTCGGACTCGCGCTGCGTGATTATGAGGGCGCCTTGTCTACGCTGTGCGCCGGTTGTGGTCATGACTCAATCACCGCCGCACTGGTTCAGGCGCTGTGGGAAATGTCCATCGCGCCGGAACAACTGATCAAGATGTCGGGTATCGGCTGCTCTTCCAAAACCCCGGCTTATTTTGTGCACGGCGCGCACGGTTTCAATTCGGTTCATGGGCGCATGCCTTCGGTAGCAACCGGAGCGCTGGCGGGAAATCGTGATTTGGTAGGTATCGGTGTATCAGGTGATGGGGACTCGCTGTCGATCGGGTTCGGCCAGTTCGGCCACGTGATCCGGCGCAACGTCAATATGCTTTACCTGCTTGAGAACAACGGGGTATACGGCCTGACCAAGGGTCAGTTTTCAGCATCGGCAGATGCCGGCAGCACCTCCAAACGGGGTGAAGTCAACCAGATGCAGAACATCAACGCCGTCGCAACCGCGATATCCATGGGCGCGAGTTTTGTCGCGCGCAGCTTCTCCGGTGACCGGGAACAACTGGTGCCGTTGATCAAGGCGGCTATTGCACACCCCGGCTGTGCACTGCTCGACGTGATTTCTCCCTGTGTGACATTTAACGATCATCCGGGCTCAACCAAGAGTTACTCTTACATCCGCGAGCATCAGCACGAAGCCACTGAAGTCGACCTGATTTCACCCCGGGAGGAAATCAAGGCCAGCTACTACGCCGGGGACACGCATCACGTCAGGCTGCACGACGGTTCAACCATCCTGCTGAGAAAAGTCGACCCGGACTATGATCCTACGCGGCGCAACAACGCCCTGGGTTTCCTTGAACGACACCGCAGTCGCGGTGAAGTCGTCACCGGACTGTTGTACCTCGACCAGAATGTCCCTGACATGCACGCCCAACTCCGGACTACAGCCACCCCGCTCAAGGACATGGAGTATGTGCGGCTCAACCCGGGCAGCCAGGCCCTGGCGGAATTGCAGAGAAAAATGAAATAGAGGAGTCTCGCTTCCCTGCTCCCGCAGCTTTGCTGCGGAAGGCGGCTTCACTCGACAGCATTGTCTGATCAGACCTCTGGCTGCGCCAGCCGGTCTGAATATGGGAGTCTCGTTCGGCTCTAATGTCATTTCTTCTTGGATCACGAGCACTTAGCCCTTAATATTACTTGTTTGGGGCCATGAATTTTCTTGGTCCCGGGTGATGTAAAAAAGAGGCTCCCGCATGTGCTCGATATTCGGCGTATTGGAATTGCGCCAGGACCTGAAAACCGTCCGGAAAATGGCCCTGCGCCAGTCCCGCCTGTTGCGCCATCGCGGCCCGGACTGGAGTGGTATTTACACTGCAAATAACGCGGTGCTGGCGCATGAGCGCCTGTCTATTGTCGACGTCAATACCGGCGCCCAGCCGATTCTGAGTGAAAGCGGCCGCCAGGCGCTGGCGGTCAACGGTGAAATCTACAATCACCAGGACATTCGGGACCGTTTTGAAGGCAGCTACCCGTTCCGCACCCAGTCGGACTGCGAAGTCATTCTGCCCCTGTATCTCGAACAGGGTACCCAATTCCTGGAAGAGCTTAGCGGCATGTATGCCTTCTGCCTGTACGACGAGGACAAGGACTTCTGGATGATGGCGCGTGACCCGATCGGTATTATTCCGCTGTATTACGGGCACGATGCGCACGGCCAGTTGTTTGTCGCCTCCGAAATGAAGGCGCTGATGGGCGTGTGCAACCAGGTTGATGAATTCCCTCCGGGCCATTACTGGTGCAGTGGGCTGGAAGAGCCCCAAAAATGGTATCAGCGGGACTGGATGGAATACGAATCCGTGGCGGATGCTGATACCGACCCGGTTGCACTGCGCCAGGCCCTGGAAGATGCGGTGGTGAGCCACCTGATGACCGATGTGCCTTATGGTGTGTTGTTGTCCGGTGGACTGGACTCATCAATCACTGCCGCACTGGCGGCGAAACATGCCGCAATGCGCGTAGAGGACCACGAGGAAAAACCGGCCTGGTGGCCGCGCCTGCATTCCTTCGCGATCGGCCTGGAAGGATCACCGGACCTGGCAGCAGCGCAAAAGGCGGCCGAGCATATCGGCACCGTGCACCATGGCTTCACCTTCACCATTCAGGAAGGCCTGGATGCGCTGGAAGAGGTGATCTATCACCTGGAAACCTACGATGTAACGAGCATTCGCGCCGCCACGCCGATGTTTTTGTTAGCACGCAAGATTCGGGCGATGGGGATCAAGATGGTGTTGTCGGGCGAGGGCGCGGATGAAATATTCGGCGGGTATCTGTATTTCCACAAAGCGCCCAATGCGCAGGCCTTCCACGAGGAGACCGTGCGCAAGCTTTCGCGCCTGCACAGCTACGATTGCCTGCGGGCTAACAAGTCCATGTCAGCCTGGGGCGTAGAGGCGAGGGTGCCTTTCCTGGACAAGGAATTCCTCGATGTGGCCATGGGCATCAACCCGGCCGATAAAATGATCACCGGGGACAAGATTGAAAAACAGATTCTGCGCGAAGCCTTCGCCCACCTGCTGCCCGAATCAATCGCCTGGCGTCAGAAGGAGCAGTTCTCCGACGGCGTGGGCTATGGCTGGATCGACGGGGTGAAAGAATTTACCGATGAACACGTCAGTGACGCCGAGATGGCGCGGGCCCAGGGGCGTTTCCCCTTCAACACACCCGTTTCCAAGGAGGCATACTGGTTCAGGAGTGTATTCGAGCAGCACTTCCCGCTGGCTTCAGCGGCGCAGACGGTTCCCGGCGGCCCGACCGTGGCCTGCAGCACGCCCGAAGCGGTGCTCTGGGACAAGGAATTGCAGGAAATGAACGACCCTTCCGGCCGCGCCATGCGCGCCGTGCACCAGGATGCGTACTAATTATGAGTAAAAAACTACTGGTGCAGAAATTCGGCGGCACCTCGCTGGCCGACCTGGCCGGTTTTGAAGCCAGCGCTGCCGTCATCAGCCGTTACACGGATGAATACCAGGTCGTTGTCGTGCTGTCTGCGGTCAAGGGCGTAACGGACTTGTTGCTGACTGCTATCGACACCGCCGTGGAAGGCGGTAACGGGGCGGAGTATCTTGAACAGGCGATTGCAGGTGAGCGGTCTGTGGTGCAGGACCTGGCGGAGCAGGGCGTTGAGACCCCGCTGGGCAGTGCATTCCTGGAAGAGCAACAGGCCGTGTTGGCGCGCCGTGTCGAGGGCATCAGGCTGCTGGGTCAGTGTCCGGATAAGACCCGGGCACGGATTCTGGCAACAGGTGAGGGGTTCAGCAGCCGGCTGATGGTGGATCTGTTGAACCACCGGGGGTTCAGGGCTCAGTGGTCTGACACCGATGTTTTGCCGCTGGCCAACGAAGACTGGCTTGATTCCCTGATCGACACCGAAGCGGCCGCGCCATTGTTAAAAGACAGGTTGGAGCCAGCAAGCCAGGTCATGGTGCTGCCCGGGTTTTATGGCCGTAACGCCAACGGCGACATCCAGTTACTCGGACGCAACGGGACCGATTATTCGGCTGCCGCCATCGCCGCTGCGATCGGCGCCGGCCTTTGCCAGATCTGGAAAGACGTGGACGGTTTCTTCTCGGCCGATCCACGCATTGTCACCAACGCCCGCTGCCTCGACGAGGTCAGTTACGACGAAGCCATGGAGCTTACCTATTTCGGCGCCAAGGTCATTTCAGCCAAGGCCCTGACGCCATTGGCAGCCAACAACATCCCCTGTGAAGTCCGCAACACCTATGATCCGTCAAAACCGGGTACGCTGGTGCACGCCAGGGCCAGGCGGGCCCTGGTGGTGCGTGGCATTTCACATCTGCACGACGTTTCTTCGATCACGCTGCAGGGCGGCGGTCTCCGGGGCCGGGTGGGCATTGCCCGCCGGGTGATGGATGCGCTGGCCAGTGAATCCATCTCTATCCTGTTGATTGTTCAGTCTTCATCTGAATACAGCATCACGCTTTGTGTGCGCCAGGCGGATGAAAGAAAAGCACGCAGGGCGCTGGAGGAAGAATTCCATTTTGAGCGACTGCATGGGCTGATCGAAGAAATCGGCGTGCAAAGCGACCGGGCCGTGGTGTCGCTGGTCGGCGAAGGGATGAAGCATTATCGGGGCATCGCGGCAAAATTCCTGACTGCGATTTCATCCGCCGGCGTCAACGTGGAAGTCATCGCGCAGGGTTCCACCGAATGCGCCATCGCGGTCGTGGTGCGTGGCGAGGATGCCCAGCCGGCAACGCGCGCCTGCCATACCGCATTTTTCAGCCATTCCACGCATATTGACGTGATCCTGCTCGGTTGCGGCAATGTTGGCGGTGAACTGCTCGACCAGTTCCAGCGTCAGGCCGAAAGTCTGATCGAGCACCACGTTGACCTGCGGGTTCGCGCCATTGCCAACAGCAGGAAACTGCTGGTTGCCGACGACGTGATTGATCTGGACTGTTGGCAGGAAACGCTGGCCGCCGAAGGCAAAGCCTGGTCGCTTGAAGATGTGATTGCTATTCGCAAGAAACTTGGTCTGCTCAGCCCGACCATCGTTGATTGCACGACCGACGAAAAACTGGCGCTTGAATACGTCCGCTTGCTGGACAACGGGTTCAATATCGTCGCCGCGAACAAGAAGGCTAACACGTCCGGTTACGATTACTATCGGGATATGCGGGATGCGGCCGCACGTAATTTCCGCAAGTTCCTGTATGAAACCAACGTGGCGGCCGGCCTACCCTTTATCGATACATTGCAGGGGTTGATGCGCTCCGGTGATGAACTGCGTACCTTTGAGGGTATTTTGTCGGGTTCACTGTCGATGATTTTTGGCTTGCTGGAAGATGGTATCCCGCTGTCCCAGGCGGTAGCGAAAGCCATGGAGCTTGGCTATACAGAACCCGATCCGCGTGACGATCTGTCCGGCATGGACGTGGTGAGAAAGCTGCTGATCATTGCGCGCGAAGTCGGCCTGCAGCTTGAACTCGAAGACATCGAGGTTGAGCCGGTCATTCCGATGGATGAAGTCGGATTGGTGGACCGCTCGGAGCTGATCGGGGCGCTGCAGTCGCTGGATGAGTCGATTTCAGAGCGCGTTGCCGAGGCCAGCGCCGCTGGCAACGTCTTGCGTTACGTGGCGCGGGTGGAAGACGGAAAATGCCGTGTTTCCATCGAGGAAGTTCCCCAAAATAAGCCCCTGGGCGCTATCCGGGATGGTGAAAACGCCCTGGTCATCCATACCCACTACTACCAGCCGATACCGATGGTGCTGCGCGGATACGGCGCGGGTGCGGCAGTAACGGCCGCCGGTGTTTTCGGTGATCTGCTCAGAACGGTCTGGCGACCCCTGGATAACTGATGAGTAAGACCCTTTCGGTATATGCACCCGCTTCGATCGGCAACCTGTCGGTTGGTTTTGATGCCCTCGGCCTGGCCCTGGCGCCGATGGACGGCAGCCTGTTGGGTGACCTGGTCCAGCTCAGGCCGTTTACTGAGCAGGAGGATGGGAGCGATTGGACGCTGGAACTGAATGGTCCATTTGCTGCCGCGCTGCCTCAAAACCAGGAAGACAACGTCGTTATTTCCTGCTGCCGGGTCTACCAGGATGCCGCGGAAGAAGCGGGAGTGGAGATCCACCCGTTGCAGGTCTTGCTCAGCAAGCAGTTGCCGATTGGCAGTGGCCTGGGCTCCAGCGCCAGTTCCATCGTGGCCGCGCTGGAAGCGTTGAATCGCTGGCACGATAATTTATTGGGTGCACCTGATTTGTTTCGCCTGATGGCGAGGATGGAAGGCGGCATCAGCGGTGAAATCCACCTGGACAATATCGCGCCCTGCCTGTATGGCGGCTTGCGGCTTTGCCCACCTGGAGATCAGCACGAATATGCTCTACCGTGGCCGGGCGCCTGGCGCGCCGTGGTTTGCTGGCCCGGCACCGAACTGGTCACCCGGGAAGCCCGCGCCGTACTTCCGGAACAAATCCCGAGGAAAGTCGCGGTTCGCTTTGCTGCGCAATTCGCCGAGTTTGTTCATGCCCTGCACACGGGCAACACCAAACTGGCTGCCGAATGCGTGGTCGACCACATAGCCGAACCTTACCGGCGCAAGCTGTTGCCGGGGTTTGACGAAGCGAAAACCGCCTTGCATGAACTCGGCGCCCTGGCGGTAGGGATATCCGGCTCCGGGCCGACAATTTTTGCCCTGGTAGATGATTTTGACGTGGCCAGGAATACAGCAGCCTGGATGGAAGCAAATTACAGGAAAAACGAACAGGGTTTTGTGCATGTCTGCCGTGCTGATCTCGGCGGCGCCCGCAGCATTGATTAGGATTACCAAGTGCAACTCATCAACATCAAGCATCCCGCCGAGCAGGTCAATTTCAAGCAGGCCGTATTGCAGGGCCTGGGGCGAGACCAGGGCCTGTATTTTCCGCGGGAATTCGAAACGCTTGCCGATGTGCCGGGCCTGCTGCAGGAATCTTTTGTCCCGCGTAGCGTAGCGGTGCTGCATCACCTGATCGGTGATGAAGTCAGTGAAGCCACCGTCCAGTCGATGGTGTCTTCGGCATTTGATTTTCCACTGGAAGTACCTGTGCTCGACGACCGGGTCAGGGCGCTGGAACTGTTCCACGGCCCTTCCCTGGCGTTCAAGGATTTTGGCGCCCGCTTCATGGCAAGTTGCCTGGCGGAATTTCATGATGGCGGGCCGATGACCATCCTCACCGCGACATCGGGCGATACCGGTGCGGCGGTGGCGCATGCTTACTTCAATCAGCCCGGCATTCAGGTGGTTATCCTGTACCCGAAGGGAAAAATCTCGCCCCTGCAGGAAAAGTTGTTCTGCACGCTCGGCGGTAACGTCCAGACGATTGCAGTGGAGTCGGATTTCGATACCTGCCAGCAACTGGTGAAGCAGTCTTTCGAAGACGAGCAACTCAAGCGGGACCTCGGCCTCAATTCCGCTAACTCCATCAATATCGCGCGCCTGCTGGCGCAAGTCTGCTACTACTTTGAAGCTGGCGCGGCGGTTTCGGATGTGAGGAACATGGCGCTGAGCGTGCCCAGCGGCAACTTCGGCAATGTCACCGCCGGCTTGATCGCCCGCGCCATCGGCCTGCCCTACAAGCGCAGTATTGCGGCGACCAATGTTAACGACACGGTTCCGCGCTTCCTCGCCTCGGGCCACTGGGATCCCAATCCCACCGTGACCACGATTACCAACGCGATGGATATCTCCCTGCCCAATAATTTCCCGCGGGTACTGGAACTGGGAGAGCGTCACGGTCTGCCACTGGCGACCCTGCTTTCATCCCTGTCGTTGGATGACGATGAAACCCGCGCGGCGATGCGCGAACTGTATCGACGCGGTTACCTTGCTGACCCCCACTCGGCCCTGGCCTGGACGGCGCTGGACCGCTCCGTGCAAGATGACGAAGAAGGCGTGTTTCTGTGTACGGCCCACCCCGCCAAATTCCTGGAAGTCATCGAGGAAACCCTGGGGATCGAAATGACGCTGCCGGCCGAACTGGATGCGGTAAAAGATAAGCAAGTGCTGTCCAGCACCATCTCCGGAGATTTCGACTCATTCAAGCGGGAACTCGCCCCGCTCCGGGAGCAATAAACTCACGATCACAATCCATGGGAGAGCCTTATGCGCTTCGACCAATCACTCTTATGTGCTGTCGGTATCCTGGTAGCCGCTTCTTCCCTGGCGGATGAAACGCAACGTTACGATTGGCTTACCGCCGGCAACGTATCTGGATCACATGTGCGCACTATCCGGGACGATGGGACACGCGTAACAGATTTTGAATTTAATGACCGTGGCCGTGGACCCAGGCTTCATGAAGAGTTGAAAACCGGCAATGGCGGCATGCTCGTTTCGCTGCAGGTCAGTGGCCATTCCTACATGGGCGCTCCGGTTGACGAGACTTTTAGTGTTGAAGATGGCGTAGCACGCTGGAACAGCAACCTGGAACAGGGCGAGGCGCAGGCAGGCGCCTTTTACTGGGCCAATGAGGGCACGCTGGAGCAGTTGGCGATGCTGGCCCGCGCTCTGCTGGCCACGGCGTCTGGACAGGCAGACGTGTTGCCTGCTGGCAAGGCTTCTATCCGAAAAGTCGCCGGGCATGACAATGTTGTGCTTTATGCAATCAGCGGTCTCGACCTGACGCCTCAATATATCTGGCTGGATCAGGATGGAGAGTTGTTCGCCCTGGCCGGCGGTTGGATGGGGCTGGCGCCGGAAGGCAAGAGTGAGATTCTGCCGGTTCTACAGGAAATCCAGGACCAGGAAGAGAAGAACTACCATCGCAAGCTGGCCCAAACTTTGACCAGTCACTTGCCTGCCAACTGGATTATCCGCAATGTCTCGGTTGTGGACGTGGAAAACGGCACACTGAAACAGGACCAACTGGTTGCGGTAACAGACGGCAGAATCGTCAGGGTAGTGGAAGACAAGGGGCTTGATTTGCCGGTCTATGGCGATATGCAGCCGAAAATCATCGATGGTCAGGGACTCACGCTGATTCCAGGCTTGTGGGATATGCATACTCATATGTCGCTGGAAGATGGTTTGCTGCAGATTGCCGCCGGTGTCACGAATGTGCGGGATATGGGTAACGCCCCGGAACGCCTGGCGGAGATTCGTGCGGCCTTTGACGATGGTGAAGTGATCGGGCCACATTCAACGGCGGTCGGTTTTATCGATGGCAAGAGCCCCTACTCCGCGCCCACCGAGAGCCTGGCGGGAAATCTTGATGAGGCGCTGGTCATGGTCCGGGAATATGCTGCCGCCGACATTCCCCAGGTCAAGATTTACTCATCCATCGATCCTACCTGGGTGAAGCCCCTGGCCGGAGAAATCCACCGTAACGGCATGCGCCTGTCCGGTCACATTCCATCGTATATGACGGCCCGGCAAGCGGTGATCGACGGATTTGACGAGATCCAGCACATCAATATGCTGTTTCTGAACTTCCTGGCCGGTCCGGAAGATGACACGCGCACGCCACTGAGATTTTCACTGGTCGCCGACAAGGCGGGTGAAATGGATCTTGATGCAGCGCCGGTTGATAATTTTATTGTCTTGCTGAAAGAAAAAGGTACCGTCATTGACCCCACCGTGACCATTTTCGACAGCATGTTCCGCCACCGTTCCGGTGATCTCGATCCGTCCTACGCGATGATCGCTAATCACATGCCCCCGTCCGTCCGCCGCTCCATGCTGGCCGGTGAAATGGACATCAACGACGCCAACGCGGCCCAATACGCACGTTCAGCTGATGCCCTGCTGGGCATGATTGCGAAATTGCATGCAGCAGGGGTGCCACTGGTCGCTGGTACGGACGCGATGGCGGGGTTCACTTTGCACCGTGAACTCGAGTTGTATCATCGGGCTGGAATCAGTAATGCCGATGTCCTGAAAATCGCCACGTTGGAAGCGGCCAGGATTGCCGGCAAGGTGGCTGATGGCGGCTCAATCAATGTTGGCAAGCAGGCAGATTTCGTGTTGCTGGCAGGCAATCCGCTGGACGACATCAGCGCTGTGCGCAGGCCGGTCGCTGTATTCAAAGGCGATCGCTGGTTCGACCCCGCACTGCTTTACGAAGCGGTTGGCATCAGGCCGTTTACGCGCTGACCCAGAAATCATTTCTTTTGCCTGGTTTTCAGGAAACAGGTGATGATTCTACCGTGAAACGGGTAGACTACCGCTCAGCCAATTTAACACCGTAAATAATCTAAAGGATGAGGTACCTACGATGAGTCAGCCGGTCCCCACTGTTTCCCAGGAGCAACTCGATCACCTGATCCTTGAGGCGCAGCGGCGTGCGCCACTGGATGTTGCCCAGATATTGCTCGAGGAAAGCGATGAAACAGTGGGCGCCGTACTGCAACACCTGCACCCTGCTCCTGCGTACCGGATATTGCTGCGCTTCCCCAAGGACCGGCGCCACAGCATCGTCCCGTTGGCCGGTGATCATGTGGGCGATCCCTGGAAAGACGCGCAGAGTTTCCCCAAGGACAGCGTGGGCCGCCTGATGGAGCCCGTGGTGGCGAAGGTCAAGCCGGAAGATACGGTTGCAACAGTAGTTGAGGAGCTTCGCGAGTGGGTGCATGAAGCGCTGATAACCTATGCTTACGTCGTTGATGACACGGACCATCTGCTGGGCATACTGGTCATGCGCGATCTTTTGCTCGCCAACCCGGAAGATCAGATAAAAAACGTGATGCTTTGCGAGCCTTTTTCACTGTCCCCTGACCTGACCGTAGGGGACGCCATGAAAGAGGTGGTTTACCGCCATTACCCGGTTTACCCGGTTTGTGATTCCGATGGAGTTCTGTTGGGGATCGTCCAGGGCTACATGCTGTTCGAACACCAGCACTTTGAACTCACCGCACAGGCAGGCCAGATGGTCGGTGTACAAAAGGAAGAGCACGCCACCACCTGTTGGCAGAGTTCGTTCAAGATGCGCAACCCCTGGCTGCAACTCAACCTGGTCACGGCATTTGTCGCCGCCTTCGTGGTTAGCCTGTTTGCGGACACTATCGCACAGGTCGTGGTGCTGGCGGCATTCCTTCCGGTGCTCGCCGGGCAGTCGGGTAATACCGGCTGCCAGTCGCTGGCGGTGACTATTCGTGGACTCACCCTGAACGAGTTCAAACCGGGTGTGTTCCGTAAGGCGCTGGTCAAGGAAACCCTGCTGGGCGTATTGAACGGTGCGGTTGTCGGAGTGGTGGCCGCGGCCGCAATGGTCGCTTATGCGATCTACTCGAGTGCGGGCCAGCCGGTGATGCTGGGCCTGGTGGTCTTTCTTGCGATGACCGGCGCCTGCCTGGCCAGCGGGGTGACCGGCGTGATGGTGCCGTTGACGCTGCAAAGATTGGGCGCCGATCCCGCGACCGCTTCGAGTATTTTTCTGACCACGGCTACTGACGTGGTGAGCATGGGGTTATTCCTGTGGCTCGCCAACATCCTCGTGCTCAGCTGATGAGAAAAACGGCTGCATGGCTGGTTCGACAGGCACTGGAAGAAATCGGTGTTCGCTATACCTTTGGAATTCCAGGTGTTCACAACATCGAGCTTTATGACCAACTGGCGGAGTCTGAAAGTATTCTGCCGCTACTGGTGACGCACGAAGTGGGCGCCGCCTTCATGGCCGATGCGGTCAGCCGCGCTTCCGACACCGTGGGTGTTCTGGTGGTAGTACCTGCCGCGGGACTGACCCACGCCATGAGCGGCATCGGCGAGGCCTTCCTGGATGGAATCCCCATGCTGGTCATTTCCGGTGGCGTGAGGAACGACATGCCGCAGGGTTTTCAGTTGCATGATGTGGACCAGCAGGCATTGATGCGGCCGTTGACCAAGGCGACTTACAAAATTGAGAGCTACGATGAAGTGGTGCCTACGGTCTATCGAGCCTACCTCAAAGCGATTGAAGGTGAACCCGGCCCGGTTTACATCGAAGTGCCAGCCAACCTCCAGTTATTGAGCGGCGAAGTGTCCGAAGTTCCAGCCTTCAAGGCCGAGGTACCCCGCCCCGCCCTGGATGCAGAGCTAATCAACGAGGCGGTAACTTTGCTGGCGTCAGCGGAAAAGCCGGGGATATTCGTAGGTTGGGGCGCACGGGATGTTATAGAGGATATTCGCCGCATTGCGGAGCATATTGGCGCTCCTGTCGCCACGACATTACAGGGCCTGGCAGCTTTTCCTGCTGATCATCCTCTGCACACCGGCATGGGTTTTGGCCCGGCTGCTGTGCCTGCCGCCCGTAACGCGTTCAGTGACTGTGATGCGATGCTTGCGGTTGGAACCCGTTTTGCGGAAATCTGCACTGGAAGTTTCGGCGCTGTACCGCCTGCAAAGTTGGTGCACATCGACATCAATGCTGGCGCCCTTGGCCGGAATCATCCGACGCCGGTTCCCATTTGTGCCGACGCAAGGGACGCTGTGCCGGCGCTCGCGGAGGCCCTTTTGAACTCCAGCAAGTCCCGGGACTGGGCCGGGTTGAAGGAATCCATTGCCGCGGACAAGGCAGCCTGGTTGGAAGAATGGCTGGCGCATGATTCAAAAGACCGGGTCAATCCCGGGAAATTCTTCAGTTCCCTGCGCTCACGGCTGGATCGCGATGCCGTGATCGTGGCTGACGACGGCAACCATACCTTCCTCACGGCAGAATTGATGCCGATTTACCAGGGCGGTAACTACCTCTCACCCACTGATTTCAACTGCATGGGTTATTGCGTGCCCGGCAGCATCGGCGCAAAACTGTCACAGCCGGACCGGCAGGTAATCGGGATTGTTGGCGATGGCGCCTTTCTGATGACGGGGCTGGAAACCGTGACTGCAGTGAAAAATGAACTCGGCGTAGCCTGGTTTGTGTTTAACGACGGAGAGTTGTCGCAAATTGCCCAGGCCCAGGAATTACCGTATCAGCGCAAGACCTGCACCACCGTCGGTACGCTGGACTACGGCATGCTGGCCGCGGCGACCGGCTGTGAATTTGTGGCGATAGAAAATAACGATGCAGTTGATGCGGGAATTGAGCGTGCGCTGGGGTTTATCACGGAGAATCGGCCGGTGATCGTCGATGTGCGGATCGACTATTCCAAGAAAACGCAGTTCACTGTGGGTGCGGTCAAAACCAACCTCAAGCGTTTTGACACACGCAACAAGCTTAGGATCATCAGCCGGGCCCTGTGGCGAAAAATAAAATACCGCAAAAAATGAACGTAGGAGCGGATTCATCCGCGAAAATCGCGGCTAAAGCCGCTCTTACAAGGAAACATCCCCAGCGCCAAAGCCCAGGCGGAAAACAAAAATTCCGATCATCAGGAAGGCGATGGCCAGTTTGATTGCCGTTGCGATAACCATCCCGACCCAGGCCCCAAAGCCGGCGCGGCCTGACTGGACCACGTTGCTGCCGCCGCTGAGTTCACCCAGTACGGCGCCGATAAACGGCCCCAGTAACATTCCCGCGATACCAAAGAAAATGCCCACAATGGCGCCAATGGTCGCACCCCAGAACGCTCGCGAGCTTGCTCCGACGTACCTGGCGCCGGCGGCGCCGGCCAGGAAGTCGACGACCCAGGCGATGGCCGCCAATGCCGCGAGAATACCGATGGTGGTCCAGCCGACGATTTCGAAGTTGCCGATCCAGGCCCCGATCAGGAGTCCCAGGAACACCAGCGGAACGCCGGGAAGCGCGGGAACGACCGTTCCGGCCAGGCCTGCGATGATGATCAGAACCGCCAACACCCACCAGAGAATCGTCCAGTCCATTGAACTCCTCCAAGACAATTGACCTGAGGCCTACATCATAGAACAAAAAACGCGGTACATTACAGGGATGGTATTACCGCGCACCGACCAAATGCAGCTTGACCAGTTTTTTGAGCACCTGGAACAGGTCGCTGCCAGGGAAATTGGCTATCCGGTTGCTTTCGATTTTGATTACAGCGCACTGGCGCCATTCCTGTCTTTCAGCCTGAATAATGCCGGTGACCCGTTCATGCCGATGACTTACCTGCTCAATTCGCATGATTTTGAGCGCGAGGTGGTGTCATTTTATGCGGAATTGGCGCGGGCGCCGGACGATCAGTGGTGGGGCTACGTTACCAACGGCAGCACCGAGGGAAACCTCTATGGCATGTACCTGGCCCGTGAATTGCTGCCTGATGGCATCGTCTATTTTTCCCAGGACTGCCATTACAGCGTGAGCAAGAACCTGCATTTTCTGAATATGCGCCACATCATGATCCGTTCACAGCCCAACGGGGAAATCGACTACGAGGACCTGCGTGAAACGCTGCGCATACGACGGGACGCGCCGCCCATTATTTTTGCCAACGTGGGCACGACCATGAAAGAGGCCCGCGATGATATTGGCATCATCCATTCCATCCTGGATGACCTGGCGATTGAAAATCGCTACATTCATTGTGATGCGGCGCTTTGCGGGGGTTATGCCGCATTTCTCGATCCGCCGCCGGCCTGGGATTTTGAAGACGGGGCTGACAGCATTGCGATTTCAGGCCACAAATTTCTTGGCTCACCGATTCCTTGCGGCATCGTGCTGGCGCGGCGGGCGCATGTAGACCGGATTGGAACCTCGGTGGCCTATATCGGCAGTGTCGATACAACCATCAGCGGGTCCCGTAACGGTTTCACCCCGTTGATTCTGTGGTATGCGATCCGATCGCTTGGGCGTGAGGGCATGCAGCAACGTACCGACTATTCATTGCGCACCGCGGCATATGCCGAGAAGCGGCTAATAGAGGTTGGGCTCGAGGCGTGGCGCAACCCGCAGGCCCTGACCGTGGTATTTAGACAGCCGCCCCGGGAAGTTCGTGATAAATGGCAACTGGCCAGCGCCAGCGGTTATAGCCATTTGATCTGCATGCCACACGTGCGCCCTGAGCAAATCGATGAAATGATCAGTGATATCCAGCAAGCAGGAGGCGTGGACCAGTGAAAGTGCTGAACATTATCCAGGAAGATCACCCGGGCCTGTTGGCGGAGGTGACCACCGTGCTCGAGGAGGAGGGCATTGCCGTACACGATTTCGCCGGCCTGTCGGTGGGTAAAACAGCGGTACTCAGCTTGACTATTGAGCGGGACCAGGAAGCATTCCGCTTGCTCAGCGACGCCGGTTACCGGGTGATCGCGAGCGAACATTTGCTGATACGCCTGGACAAACACCCGGGCGCACTGGCGGAACTATCACGGCGCCTGGCGCAGGCAAACGTCAATGTGCGCGGCATGCACATCGTCAACAACGACGAAACTGCCGGCATCGTCGCACTGGAAACCGTGGATTACGAGAAAGCCCGGGAAGTCCTTAAAGACATTTTGGTTTGATTTAAAAATCATCGCGAATGAATTCGCTCCTACAAGGCAACGTAGGAGCGAATTCATTCGCGATCATTATTCGTGGGGCCAGGAATCCAGGTGCACGTCTTTCCTTATCACCTGCGAAGGCGCCCCCACGATCAGCGGGTCGGGCCCGGTGATTGTTTCAAGACTCTTGTCGGGGTAGTCCAGCTTGCTCAGAAAATGCTGCATGCAGTTGAGTCTGGCCCGCTTTTTATCGTCTGACTTGATGATGGTCCAGGGGCACGAAGCGGTATCGGTATAGAAGAACATGGCTTCTTTGGCCCGGGTGTATTCATGCCATAAACCGACAGAGGCCTTGTCCACCGGGCTCAGCTTCCACTGTTTGAGCGGATCATCCAGGCGCGACGCGAAACGATGGCGCTGTTCTTTCTTGGTCACGGAGAAGTAGTACTTGAACAACTTGATGCCGGAATTAACCAGCATGCGTTCATATTCGGGACACTGCCGCATGAATTCCAGGTAGTCCGCGGAATCGCAAAAACCCATTACCCGCTCTACGCCGGCCCGGTTGTACCAGGACCGGTCGAGAAACAGGATCTCTCCCTCGGTTGGCAGATGAACCACGTAGCGCTGGAAATACCATTGTCCTTTTTCGTGTTCGTTGGGTTTTTCCAGGGCGACAACTTTCGCTGCTCGAGGATTGAGGTGCTCCATGAAGCGCTTGATGGTGCCACCCTTGCCAGCCGCATCACGACCCTCGAAAATGATCACGATTTTCTGACCGGTCATTTTCACCCAGTTCTGAACCTTCAGAAGCTCAATCTGGAGCTGGGCCTTTTCTTCCTCGTACTTATGACGCGGAATCCGGTCGGTGTAGGGATATTTGCCTTCCTTAAAGAGCTGGCTGATAGCCTTTGGATCCATGCGGAGCTGGGAAATCGTATCGGACTGATAGCTGCCCCCCATGGCGTGGTCCTGTTTGTGTTGTTCGGCAACCGAAATTGCAGGTGCCTTGTCCTCAGCCGATGCTGAAACATGCTTTGAATCTGAACACATACCCTGGCTCCTTGTGGTGAGGCTTACCCGCCTGTTTCAGAAAAGGTTCCTGATCTTCTGTAACAGTTCGATGGCCTGCTTGCGATCCCGCGCATTCAGATCATCAAATTTTTGCTTAAGGAACTCGATATGTCGCGGAAATTCACGCTGGTATGCCCGTTTTCCGCGCCGTGTCAGCGCCACGATGGTTTTACGGCCGTCACCTTCCACCGACCAGCGCTCGACCAGATCTTTCTGTTCCAGGCGATCCACGACTCCGGTCAGCGTTCCTTTGGTGATCAGGGTGATATCACCGATATCCTTGCAGGTCATTCCATCGGTATCGCCCAGAGTGAAAATGACCCGGGATTGTGAGGGGGTCAGGTCTGATCCAGAAAGGCGCAGGCCCTCGGCATCGTAAAGCGAGAAAGCCTGGTAGGCTGCGGCCAATTCCTGGATTAGTGGTACAAATGTTTGTGCAGAAGCGGTCTTTGCGGTGAGTTTAGCCATATCATGCATCCTGTATGAATCAATATGTTCGAATCAGTACATAATTATAGTACTAATGGAAACATGGATCAATCAGGTTCTTTGATTTAGTGAAATATTCAGGCCCGTTTGAGCTGTGGTTGTTGCAATTCCAGGTGTTGGATGATGGATAGAGCCGTTTCGCGGGCATCGGCTATGGCCGTTACCACCAGGTCGGAGCCCCGGACCATATCACCGGCCGCAAAGATTGCAGGGTTGCTGGTCTGTCCGGGCAATTTTTTCTCCATCGTGACCAGGCCGCCTTCGTTGGTTTCAACACCAAGGGCCGCAAGCCACTGTGGGGGGCTTGGGCGGTAGCCAAAGGCAAAAATCAAGGTTGTGGCGGGCATAACCTGCTCGCTACCGCTGATCACCTCGGGCCGGTCGCGGCCATCTTCGGAAGCAATCAGCCGGGTCTTGATAATTTCCAGACCGGTGAGTTTGCGATCCCCGTGGATTAATCGAAGCGGTTGCGAATTGAATTCAAATTTAACGCCTTCCTTCATTGCATGTTTTACTTCGCGCGGTGAGCCGGGCATGTTCTGTTGATCGCGGCGGTAAACGCAGTGAACCGATGCGGCGCCTTGCCGAATGGCCGTACGGACGCAATCCATCGCGGTATCGCCCCCACCAAGAACCAGGACCTGCTCGCCGGCAAGGTCGATATGTGGATAGCCGGGCAGCTCCAGGCCGTACAGGTGGCTGGTCTGGCCAATCAGGTACTCAAGCGCCGGGACAATTCCACCCTTTTCCATCCCCGGCAGGCTGGCTTCTACAGGCTTGTAGGTGCCCAGGCCAAAAAACAGGGCATCGTGCATGTTTTCAAGCTCATGCGCCGGAATGTCCTGCCCGATGTCACAATTGAGTTTGAAATGTACACCAGCGCCTTCGAGGATTTCGCGGCGCCGGCGCATCACCTTCAATTCGAGTTTAAAGTCCGGGATGCCGAAACTGAGCAGGCCTCCGATCTCGGGGTAGCGATCGTATACCGTAACGCTGATACCGTTGCGGGTCAGGATGTCGGCGCAGGCCAGGCCGGCCGGGCCGGCACCGACAATCCCGACATTCCAGGGCTTGGTCTGGACATGCGATAGATCCGGCCGCCAACCCTGCTTGATGGCTTCATCCACAATATAGCGTTCGATGGCGCCGATGGTGACAGCGCCAAAGCCGGTTTGCAGTGTACAGGCCTGCTCACACAGGCGGTCCTGCGGGCAGATGCGGCCACAGACTTCAGGCAGGCTATTGGTTTCATGGCACAGGTCGGCGGCTTCCATGATGCGCCCCTCTTCGGCCAGTTTTAGCCAGTTGGGGATGTAGTTATGCACCGGGCACTTCCATTCGCAGTACGGATTGCCGCAATCCAGGCAACGCTCGGCCTGGCTGGCTGCTTCGCGCTGGTCATACGGCTTGTAAATTTCACGAAATTCCGTCTTGCGGATTTTCAACGGGTAGACATCCGGATCTTCGCGAGCGCGGTTGAGGAAGGCAAAAAGATCGGTTTTTCGTGTCATTTTCGGCTCGTCCTCACGCTTTCACCAAGCGGAGTGGAACATCCTGCTGTGAAATCTCGTTACTGGCCGCCAGGTTCTTGGGAATGACGTAAACCCAGTGCGGGAGCATCAAATCCCAGGTATCCAGTACTTTGCGTCCCCATACACTGCCGGTCAGTTTGACGTGCATTGAGACCAGACCCTTGAGGCGCCTGCGGGGTGCGTCAAAACGTTGATCCTCCAGCGGCGAAGCTTCGGCAAATTCGGGGTTGAGATACCCCTCGACCTGCTTGTTCGGGTCCAGCAGAAACAGCTCGCCTCCGGTCATTCCGGCCGCCAGGTTGGGGCCAAAAGGTCCCATGATGACGACCGTGCCCCCGGTCATGTATTCACAGGCATGGTGGCCGGCGCCTTCGATGACGGCCCTGGCGCCCGAATTGCGCACCGCGAATCGCTCGCCGGCCTGGCCGTTTGCGTACAATTCGCCGCCGCTGGCGCCATACAGGCAGGCGTTACCGCAGATGACGTTGCGGCGGGCCCGTTCGCGGTCGGCATCCGCCGTGGTGAGTACGATCCGACCGCCGGACATCCCCTTACCCACATAATCATTGGCATCGCCTTCCAGATGGATGGAAATGCCCGCTGCGTTCCAGCAACCCAGGCTTTGGCCTGCGGTTCCGGTCAGGTTTACCCGCAGGCTGTCATCGGCAAGACCATCCCGGCCATGCCGGCGTGCTACCTCGCCAGACAGGGTCGCGCCGATCGAGCGATCGTAGTTATGCGCGCCAAAATAGCCGCGCCATTTTTCACCGCGTTCCAGCGCATCCCGGGCCGCAGCCAGGATCTCCTGGTTCAGCAGGCCGGAGTCATAGGGGGGATTACTGCGCACGGTGCAATAAGGCTTCTCAGCGTTGCGGGTTCCCGCTGAGGCCAGGATAGCGCCAAGGTCCAGGCGCCGCTGCTTTGCCGTGACGCCCGGTAATTGTTCAAGTAAGTCGCTGCGGCCGATAACGTCGGTGAATTTCCGAATGCCGAGGCTGCCGAGAATTTCCCGTACATCCCGCGCCAGGAACTGGAAGTAGTTCATGACGCGCTCCGGGCGGCCGTGAAAGTGCTTTTCACGCAGCGTCTTGTTCTGTGTTGCGATACCTGTGGCGCAATTGTTCAGGTGGCAGATACGCAGATACTTGCAGCCCAGCGCAACCATCGGGCCGGTGCCGAAGCCAAAGCTTTCGGCGCCCAGGATGCCGGCTTTAACTACGTCCAATCCGGTTTTCAGGCCGCCATCCACCTGCAGGCGAATCTTGTGGCGCAGGCCATTTTCAACCAGCGCCTGGTGTGTTTCCGCCAGGCCCAGCTCCCACGGCAGGCCGGCGTATTTCACCGAACTCAGCGGGCTGGCGCCGGTGCCGCCGTCGAAACCTGCGATCGTGATCAGATCGGCATACGCCTTGGCTACGCCCACGGCGATGGTGCCAACCCCGGAGCCAGCCACCAGCTTGACGGAAACCAGGGCTTCGGGATTGACCATTTTCAGATCGAAGATCAGTTGCGACAGATCTTCGATCGAGTAGATGTCGTGGTGTGGTGGCGGTGATATCAAGGTCACGCCGGGAGTGGAACAGCGCAGTGTCGCTATTTCCACGGTCACTTTGTCGCCCGGCAATTGCCCCCCTTCGCCCGGCTTGGCGCCCTGGGAAACCTTGATTTGCAGAACATCGGCATTTACCAGGTAGTGTGCGTTGACCCCGAAACGGCCGGAAGCTACCTGCTTGATTCGTGAGTTCCGCTCGGTATTGAATCGATCCGGATCCTCACCGCCCTCACCCGAATTGGAGCGGCCGCCGAGGCGATTCATTGCGATGGCCAGTGACTCGTGTGCTTCGGGTGACAGGGCGCCAATGGACATGGCTGCCGTATCGAAACGAGGAAATATATTTTCCTCTTTTTCCACCTTGCTCAACGGCAAGGGACTATCCGATGGCTTGAGCGCCAAAAGATCCCGAATCGCCAGCACGGGACGCTGGTTCACCAAATCGGCAAATTTCCGGTAGTCGGCCCAGTTGCCGCTGGCTACTGCTTGCTGTAGCTGCATCACCACATCGGGATTGTAGGCGTGCTGTTCACCGCCGTGCATGTAGCGGTAAATACCATCGCGTAGCGGCCTGGTCTGCTCGGTCCATGCCAGCCCGGCGACGTGCCTGATATCGGCTTCGATTTCGGTGAACCCGGCGCCCCCGATCTTGGACGCCACCTTGGGACAGCACAGTTCCACTACTTCCGGTGCGAGTCCTACGGCCTCGAACAGTTGTGAGCCGCGGTAGCTGGCCATCGTGCAAATACCCATCTTGGAAAGGATCTTCAGCAGGCCCTTGCGGATCCCACGACGATAATTCTTACGCAGCTCAATCGGTTCGCCGTCCAGGGCGCCGGTATCCTGTTGCTGGTTGATGCTCTGGAAGGCGAGGTAGGGGTAAATGGCGGTTGCGCCCAGGCCCAGCAAGACTGCGTACTGATGCGGATCACGAGCTGAGCCGGTT
>PVMK01157454.1_pt1 | contig 31823 bp, 34 predicted proteins | sample 1853481 | NCBI WGS metagenome assembly PVMK01 (sample SAMN08533507, study PRJNA380276) | Marine sediment metagenome, whole genome shotgun sequencing project.
GCCGCCTTGGGCTTCTCTGCCGCCTTGGGCTTCTCTGCTGCCTTGGGCTTCTCTGTCGCCTCGGGCTTCTGTATTTCCTTAGTTTCCTCCCCTACCCCAACCTCTACCTCTATCTTAGCTTCACCATCTACCTCAACCGCTTCCTCTATCTTAGCTTCCGCCTCAACCCTGACCTCATCCTCTACCTTAACTTCCTCCTCTACGTTCCATGGTTGGTGCCACCAGAGGAGTTTCTTTTCTGCGCCTTTCCGACTCGGGGATGATATCTCCTTTGTAGATCCAAACCTTAACTCCAGTACAGCCCAGAGTTGTATGTGACACAGCTAGGCCATAATCTATATCGGCACGCAGGGTATGCAGGGGCACTCTCCCCTTAAACAGTGTCTCCCTCCTCGAATATTCAGAGCCAGTAAGCCTACCCGAGCAGGTGACCTTTATTCCCTGTGCACCACTTTCCATAGCCCGGGAGATTGCCTGCTTCATGGCACGTCGATGAGAAATTCGCCGCTGAATCTGCTGTGCAATGCTTCTCGCTACAAGAAAAGCATCCTGTTCGGGCCGTGCTACTTCCATAATATTCAGGCGTACTCGTTTTCCGGCAACCTTCTCTAAAATGACCCTCATCTCATCGACCCGCTGTCCTCCCCTTCCAATAACAATCCCTGGCCTTGCCGTATATACGGTTACTGTAACCTGAGTTGCAGCGCGCTCGATCTCAACACGCGCTACATCATCCGCTGAATAATTCAACGCGATTGCTTTTCGGATTTTCAGATCTTCCTGTAATAGTTCGGTATAGTTCCTATCGGCATACCACTTTGCCTGCCAATCCTTGCTTATACCGAGCCTAAATCCTACCGGGTGAACCTTCTGCCCCACTCATCCCTCCTCTTTAACTGTTACTGTTATATGGCTAGAGCGTTTAATGATTGGCTTTGCCCTTCCTCTCGCTCCGGCGCGAAAGCGCTTCATGCTCCGCCCTCCATTTACATAAATTCTAACAATCCTTAATTCAGACGGCGTCATCTCGAAGTTGTTCTCCGCATTGGCAGCTGCTGACTTCACCACCTTAGCAAGAGTACGAGCTGAAGGTGAGGGCAGCAAGCTGAGTATAACCAATGCCTCCTCAACCTTCTTACCCCGCACTACATCCACAATAGGACGCAGTTTGCGAGGCGAGATCCTGACATATTTTGCGGTAGCTTGTATGTCCATCGTTCCTACTTCTTTGTCTTCTTCTTAAACGTGGCAACCCTTTCCGATTTGGCGGAGTGTCCCCTGAAGGTCCTGGTGGAGGCAAACTCTCCTAACTTATGCCCCACCATATTCTCGGTAATGAAAATGGGGACGTGTCGCCTGCCATCATGCACTCCAATGGTATGCCCGATCATCTCTGGAAGAATGGTCGAGGCACGCGACCATGTTTTGATCACTGCCTTCTGTCCTGATTGATTAATCGCCTCTACCTTCTTTAGCAGTTTTGAGCTGATAAAGGGTCCCTTTTTTGCCGATCTAGACATTTTCCCGACCTCTCACCTGCATTGCAATCTACTTTATATAATAAATGGTCCTGTTAACTATACAACTAACGCTTTTTTCCCCGTCTTACTATCATGTTATCGGTTAGCTTTTTATTACGGGTAACATAGCCCAGTGCCGGCTTTCCCCATGGAGTCTTAGGTCCTGGCATACCTATTGGGGATCTCCCTTCACCGCCACCATGGGGATGATCGCGGGGACTCATTGCTGAACCGCGCACTGTAGGACGTATCCCTATATGCCTTTTTCGACCCGCCTTACCAAGATTAATGTGTTGATGATCAACATTACCCACCTGACCGATAGTGGCAAAACACTCTATATGAACCCGCCTTAACTCGCCGGAGGGCATCCTCAACAGTGCATAGCTACCCTCTTTAGCCATAAGCTGAGCCACTCCACCAGCGCTCTTAACCATCTGCCCCCCTTTGCCACGGTGAAGCTCAATATTGTGAATCGCGGTTCCTGTGGGGATAGATTTGAGCGGCAGGGCATTACCTATCTTTATTTCAGCATCGCTGCCCGCTAAAATAGTATCCCCCACCTTGATTCCAAGTGGAGCAAGAATGTAGCGCTTCTCACCATCGGCGTAGTTGACAAGCGCGAGGCGCGCTGATCGATTCGGATCATATTCGATAGCCGCTACCTCACCATGGATGCCCAGTTTATCCCGCTTGAAGTCTATAACGCGATACATCCTTTTGGCACCACCACCCCTATGGCGTACCGTGATCCGCCCCTGATTGTTTCTACCAGCCTTCTTTTTTAGGGGCTTGAGGAGCGATTTTTCAGGTTTCTTCTTCGTTATTTCCTCAAAGGAGGCACCGGTCATCCCCCTCCGACCCGGCGACGTCGGTTTATATACTTTAAGAGGCATCTCTTGTACCTTTCCTTAGCTCATTCTTTAACTTATACAATTACGTTGCCCCCACTACCTATCAAAAGAACAAAGGTAACCATCTCTTTATAATCCCTCGAAGAACTCAATCTTTTGCCCGGCTTTAAGTGTAATTACCGCCTTCTTCCAAGGAGATGTTTGGCCCCTTCTTCTACCAGGACCCCGCCACTTGGGAGGTACAGTCATTACATTCACTCGCTCTACTTTGACCTTGAACGCCACCTCTACAGCCTGCTTAATTTGATGTTTAGTGGCATTTAGTGCCACTTCAAAGGTATATTTATCCGCCTGCTGAAGGGCAGTACTCTTCTCCGATATTATAGGGCGGCGTAATACTTCCAGGATCTGCATTTCTCGCTTTTTATCCTTTTCACTCTTCTCTAAATAAAATCTCGTTAACTATATTTATTTCCCCGCCAACTATACATCCCACTTTTCTTGCTTAGATATTCACCAGCTTTTTCGTCTGCGGCGTACCCATCTCCTCTATCCTCCTCACCGCTGCCACAGTGAGCATTAATATCCGGTGCGATAGTAAATCGCCGACATTTAGCATATCTGCGGGTAGTACCTTTGTCCTCTCAATGTTACGCGCCGATTTATATATATTCGGGTCGGGCTCAGCGGTGACAATCAGGACAGGAGTTTTCACCCCCAATGCCGAAAAGATGCGAGCTATTTCCTTTGTCACAGGTCCAGTCAAGACGATATCATCCACCACAATAATTTCACCATCAGACAACTTCGCCGAGAGAACGCATCTCAAGGCGAGGCGACGCATCTTCTTAGGCATTGCCTGGCGATAGCTCCTGGTTTGAGGTCCAAAGGTTACACCGCCACCGCGCAACAGCGGTGATGTCGTACTTCCTTGCCGTGCTCGCCCTGTTCCTTTCTGGCGAAAGGGCTTCCGCCCGCCACCAGCAACCTGTGCTCGCGTCTTCGTGTTCGCCGTACCCTGACGGGCATTAGCCAGCTGCCTTACCAGCGCTTGATGTACCACCGCCCGGTTCAGTGGTACTCCAAAAACCTCATCATTCAGTGTAATGTTATCAATAACCACACCTTGTATATTATGAACAGGTACATTTACCATTTTAATATTCCTCGGGCAGATGATCGGATAACTCACCATCCAACAAATATAACGCCCTCTCCGCTATATCAGCAATGCGACGGTCGTGGGTCACGATAATAAATGTTTTTCCTCTCTCTTTATTTAGCCGCTTCATCAAATCGATAATCTCAGCACCAGTCTTAGTATCAAGATTTCCAGTTGGCTCATCTGCGAGGACAACGGGGGGGTTCAGGATAAGTGCACGGGCGATGGCTACGCGCTGCTGCTCGCCTCCTGAGAGCTCACCTGGCTTATGATGTGTGCGGGCCTTGAGTCCAACGATGTCCAGAAGTCTCTGTGCCCTTTTCTCGTAGCGTTTGTTCCCTCTTATCGGCAACACAGGCATAAGCACGTTCTGCATAGCATTCAAGGTCGGTACCAGATAATAGGTTTGAAAAATGAACCCAAGTTTCCCGCGGCGTATCCTGTACAGATTACGCTCCGCTACCCTGCTCGTCTCCACATTGTCTATAAACACCTGTCCCCTAGTAGGTCGATCCAGGGCACCAAGCATATTGAGGAGGGTTGTCTTGCCGCTTCCCGACGGCCCCAACACAGCAATAAACTCACCCTGCTGTACATTCAGGTTCACACCTCTCAATGCCTCTACCCTATTTGTTCCGCTTCCATAGATTTTAGTTATATTTTTAGCAACCACAACTCCATGCTCCAGACCATCAACTATCTCAGTCCCAGCATAGTTTTCACTTTTCGCCTTATGCTCAACCATGACGTTCACTTACAAGGCCCTCAAGCTCTCTATGGGGCTTACCCTCGCCGCTCGTAATGCAGGGTACAGCCCACCTACCACTCCCGCAATGATTCCGAAGACGGAAATGAAAAGTATCAACTTCCATGTAATAGCTGCGACATCCATTGCAATATAAGCATCGATGCCTAGTCCCCCCAAGTATCCGATAGCGAGCCCTATTGCAGCTGCAAGAATGCTTATGGTGATCGATTGAACAACCACTGATGTAATGATATTCCTATTGGACCAGCCCGATGCCTTGACGATACCGAATTCCTTTGTCCTCTCTATGACCGAGAGAAGCATAACGATGAATATGGATATCCCACCAGCTATGGCCGCAACTAAGGACACGATCCATAGGAAACTATCAATTGTACCCATCATTTCCTGGAAACTCTGCTACCAGTTCCGTGGCTACTGCGGCACTGACTGGAACCGCTCTATCCTGAAACATTTCAACTATGGTATCGGAGACATAGGTTACGTAGCTCCAAATCAGCGGCCTCGACCCCAATGAAATTTGCCTCATCGGTGGCGATCATCGGCATCAGTGTATGAGCGGTACTCAGGTCAGTATAGAGGCGAAATCGTATACGGTATTGCCGGTCTCGAAAATACCAACTACGGTGACGGTGTTACTGGGGACATTACCACCTCTTACAGGCAACTCCATCGTGCCGCCCACTTGAGCGTAGTCTCCTCCCCTTGCGGCTTTCTGAGCTAATACACCAATGATGACTTCATCTACATTGCCGGGAGTTAAGGATCGGCCCTCTATGATATTGCCTGCGTAAATGGATCGTCTGGCTCTACATCGCCCTCTAAATCCACACCCCTCATGACTACACCCATCGGATCGCCGAAACTGTAATCCTCGGTTGCGACAAAATATGTCACCATGCGGGCGTACCCTACTAACAGCCTCTTCACCTTCTATTTTTATCTCACTTATTTCATCTGCATATTCAATCGGCATGCCTATGCTGCTGGGCATCATAAAACCCAGGGGATCGGCTGCCGGATAAACAGCGACACCCGCCGCCATTTCTTCCATCATGTTATTCATTTGCTTATCCATTCCCTGGGAGATGCTAAGCAATACCGTCATGAGTGCGATACCAAGCGCAGCCCCCAAGGATGGCGAAAATGGCGATTCCCTTTCTTCTGAAGGCGTTGGATACAGCGAATCTAAACAATAACTTCCTCTTGGCCAAACGATTTTCTAACAGTGACAAGCCTGTTTTTTGCGCCAGGCACAGATCCTCGAACGAGGAGCAGGTTACGCTCCGCATCCGCCTCGACAACCTTTAGGCGACGCACTGTCACTCGCTCATTTCCCATATGACCCGCCATCTTCTTCCCTTTAAATACCCTAGCCGGACTTGTGGTTGCACCTATTGAGCCCGGGGCACGATGGCGGTCCGATTGACCGTGGGTCTTGGGCCCACCGGCGAATCCGTGGCGCTTGACCACTCCAGCGAAACCCTTCCCTTTAGAGATACCGGTGACATCAACAAAATCGCCGGGCTTGAAGATGCTGACATCTATTACCTGCCCAATTTGAACGGATTCGATATCATCTACTGCAAATTCCCTGAGGTGCTTGAACATACCTACCTTTTTGAGATGCCCTTTCTGCGGAGAATTGAGACGCTTTGCCTCGCCAAAGCCAAGCTGAATTGCATCATAGCCCTCTTTTCCCGTCTTTTTAATCTGGGTCACGATACATGGCCCGGCAGATATGGCAGTAACCTGCGCTACAGTTCTATCATCCTGAAAAACCTGGGTCATCCCAATCTTGCGTCCTATAATTCCTTGAATCATTTTTCAACTATACCTCTGTGACATTGCCTAAGCTAAGCATATCTCTATTGGATTTCTAACTGGTTATGTTAAAGCTTTATCTCTATGTCAACCCCTGCCGGTAAATCCAGCCGTGTCAGGACATCTACGGTCCTTGAGGAGGGCTCCAGGATATCGATCAGGCGCTTGTGGGTGCGAATTTCAAACTGCTCCCTGGAGTTCTTGTCCACGAAGGGGGAACGGTTAACACAGTGCTTCTTAATCTTTGTAGGCATAGGGACTGGCCCCACCACTTTGGCTCCGGTCTGCTCCGCAGCCTCCACGATCTGCCCTGCCGATTGATCCAATATCCGATGGTCAAAGGCCTTTAGTTTTATACGAATCTTCTGCTTTGGCATTATGCCACTCCTCCCACTTTGACTATAATCTGCTCAGTTAAATCTTGGGGCATCCCCTCATAGCGATGAAATTCCATTGCAAAGTTTGCCCTCCCCTGGCTCATGGACCTGAGATCAGTAGCATAGCCGAATGTCCCTGCTAAGGGAATAAGGCAGTTAATTATCTTCGTGTTCCCACGACTGTCGATGCTCTGTATTTGGCTCCTCCTCGAGTTGAGGTCTCCAATTATGTCACCCATGGATATCTCAGGACTGATTATCTCCATCTTCATGACTGGCTCAAGTACAATGGGCTTAGCCCTTTTTACCCCGTCCTTCAGCGCCATAGCACCAGCGATCTTGAAAGCGACATCAGAGGAATCAACTTCATGGAAACTCCCATCATACAGTGTAACCTTAATATCTATCAGGGGGTAACCACCCACAACACCACCCTCCATAGCTTCCCTGATGCCTTTTTCCACTGAGGGGATATATTGTCTGGGAATAGTACCGCCTTTAATCCCGTTTACAAACTCAAAGCCGCTTCCCCGTTCCCCCGGTTGGAGCTCAATCCAGACGTGTCCATATTGCCCTCGGCCCCCACTCTGTTTGATGAATCTCCCCTCAACCTTTACGGGCACAGTTATGGTCTCCCTGTAAGCAACCCGGGGCTTGCCAATTCTTGCCCCAACTTGAAACTCACGTCGCATCCGCTCCACGATGACCTCAAGATGCAGCTCGCCCATACCTGAAATGATCGTTTGCCCCATTTCATCATCATTACGGGCAGTGAAGGTAGGGTCCTCATGTGCCAATTTGGCCAGGGCATCATCCAGTCGATCCTGATCAGCCCGTGACTTGGGCTCGATAGTTAACGATAGCACCGGGTGGGGAAAACGAATCGCTTCCAGCACCACGGGCGCATTTACACTACACAGCGTATCGCCGGTGAAGGTATCTTTTAAACCTAAAGCAGCAGCGATATCGCCGGCCTCAACCTGCTTGACCTCCTCACGGCGATTCGCATGCATCTGAAGCAGTCGTCCGATTTTTACCCGTTGCTCCCTTATGGAGTTATACACCTGAGCGCCAGCCTCCACTTTTCCTGAATAAACCCTGAAATAGACCAGCCTGCCGATAAACGGGTCTGAAACTATCTTAAAGGCCAGGGCGGAAAAAGGCTCTCCGTCAATAGGGGAGCGCTGAAGCTCTTTGCCACTACGTGGATCAATGCCTACCACCGGAGGCACATCATTAGGTGAAGGAAGATAGGATATAATGGCATCGAGGACGTACTCTACGCCTTTGTTCCGCAGGGCACTGCCGCAAAGAACTGGCACCAATCGATTTGCGATGGTAGCCCGTCTTAGAGCCTCTTTAATAGTGGAGGCATCGATGGCTCCCCCTTCTAAATAGAGAGTCATTAAGTGATCATCGTTTTCTGCCAGCCTCTCGATCATCGTCTCTCTATGCCTGCTAGTGATCTCAACGTAATCTTGGGGTATAGCTACTTCCACGGGGACTTTATCGGGGTCATCACTGTAAACCCATGCCCTTTGCTCTATTACATCTATAACACCATTAAAGGCTTTCTCGGTTCCTAAGGGCAATTGTATGGGCACGGCAACTGCGCCCAGTCGTTCCTTAATCATATCTACGGTACGATAGAAATCGGCCCCTACGCGGTCCATCTTATTAACGAAACAAATCTTGGGAACACCATATCGGTCCGCTTGCCTCCAGACCGTCTCCGACTGAGGTTCAACGCCAGCAACCGCATCGAAAACCACGACACCACCATCGAGAACCCGAAGACTCCTCTCTACCTCAGCAGTGAAGTCCACATGCCCTGGTGTATCGATAATATTGACACGATGGTCTGACCACTCACACGTAGTTGCTGCAGACGTAATCGTGATCCCCCGCTCCTTTTCCTGCTCCATCCAATCCATTACCGTAGTACCATCATCCACATCGCCCAGCTTATAGGTGCGACCAGTATAGTAAAGTATCCTCTCGGTAAGCGTTGTTTTACCTGCATCGATATGTGCGATGATGCCTATATTTCTTATTCGTTCCAAAGGGAATGACCTAGTCATCGTCTTTACCACCGATAGTGAGCGAACGCACGATTTGCCTCCGCCATCCTATGTGTATCATCTCGTTTCTTAACAGTGGCCCCCTGCCTTTGGGAGGCATCCAAAATTTCCGCTGCTAGCTTCTCCGCCATGGACTTGCCCCCACGGGCCTTCGTCGCTTTTAGAAGCCAGCGTATAGCCAGGGCTATACCACGCCCCTGTCTCACCTCTATAGGCACCTGATATGTTGCACCACCAACACGACGCGGCTTAACCTCAAGAATCGGTGTTGCATTTCTAATCGCCAGTTCCAGGGTAGCCAGAGGGTCCCCTTTCACCTGCTCCGCAACAATATCGAGGGCGTCATATACGATCCGCTCCGCGGTACTCTTTTTCCCGCAGGTCATTATCCTATTGATTAACCTGGATATGGTAACATTTTGGTACCGTACATCAGGTGCTATCTTCCTTTTGGTAATCCTTGCTCTTCTCGGCATTCTAGTCTCCACTGGAGCGCTTGGTCCGCTTCGCCCCATACTTGCTACGGCCCTGCTGTCGACCCTCCACACCTGCCGTATCCAGAGCACCCCGAATAATATGATACCTGACACCAGGCAGATCCTTTACACGACCACCCCGCAGCAGGACTGTAGAGTGTTCCTGAAGGTTATGTCCTTCTCCAGGTATATACGCAGTCACTTCCATACCGTTTGTAAGCCTGACACGTGCAACCTTACGCAACGCGGAGTTTGGCTTCTTCGGGGTCACCGTCTTAACCTGAGTACACACACCGCGTCTCTGAGGAGCGCCTTTTATCTGCGACATCCGTCCCTTCAATGCATTATACGTATAATGCAATGCCGGCGTCTTGGATTTTTTCTTCGCCTTTACGCGCCCTTTTCTCACCAGTTGGTTTACAGTTGGCACTTACACCTCCAGAACAAAGTTAAAGGCCGAAAGCCTTAGAGCTGAACTGCCTTTCTGGCCCGGCCCAACCGACCTTCCGACCTCTGTCAGGCTAGCTTCCCCGCACTACGGTTTAATTTACCACTATTCGATTGCTGTGTCAAGCGTATTATGTGCGGTTTTTTATGGTACGGATAATTACCCCACCACTCAACTAAAAAGAGTGCATTACAGCTACTGCTGGCAGAATCTCCTTGACTATTTTCCTAAGTCAGGCTTATGCTAAACATAATGAAGCGACGCCTCGATCTTCTTCTGATGGAACGTGGGCTGGTAGAGAGCCGGGTGAAGGCACATGCTCTAATTATGGCAGGCGAGGTTCTCGTTGAGGAAAGGGTAATAATTAAACCAGCCATTCAGGTAAATACGGACGTACCGATCCGTCTGCGACAAAAACCACCCTTTGTGAGTAGAGGAGGCATAAAGTTATCCCACGTCCTGGATCAGTATAATATTGATGTCGGTTCACTGGTAGCCCTAGATGTCGGCGCTTCAACCGGGGGATTTACCGATTGCCTGCTCAAACGGGGGGCAAGCAGGGTATACGCTGTCGATGTCGGCTATGGACAATTGGACTATAGATTGAGGGTGGAACCCCGCGTAGTTGTCATGGAGCGGGTGAACGCCCACTACCCCTTCTCATTGCCCGAGCCGGTTGATCTAGCTACCATTGATCTTTCCTTTATCTCGCTGGAGAAGGTTGTGCCAAATGTGTCAAAACTGGTAAAGCCTGAGGGACAGTTGGTCTGCCTGGTGAAGCCTCAATTTGAGGTAGGGCGGGCTCAAGTTGGTAAAGGAGGACTGGTCAAGGATCCCTTTCTTCACGCCCGCGTCCTGGGCCGGTTTATCTCCTGGGCTGTAGAAAGAGGGTACAGGCTCAGCGGGGTCACCCCTTCGCCCATTCTCGGTGCCTCTGGAAATCGCGAGTTTTTCGTAATATTAAATGTGTAGCGATGGCGAAGACTGATATCTCATTACAATCGGAAGGCATTGAATTAAAGGGCGAGGTTTATTTCCCATATTCGCAAGATTGGAAACCTTCCCCCGCTCTCTGCCTATGCCACGGTATTCCCGGTGGTGGCCCGCCTGATCCCAGCGACCCAGGCTATCCAGCGCTTGCCGAGAGATTCTCTCAGGCCGGGTTCATAACTGCAATCTTCAACTTCAGGGGGACGGGGGATAGCGAGGGTAACTTCGATATTGCAGGCTGGACCAGGGACTTAGTGGTAGTCCTGGATTATCTATGCAATATGAGCGAGGTAGACAGGCACAAAATCTCAGTCATGGGCTTTAGCGCCGGTGCAGCTGTCTCCGTCTATATTGCTTCTCAAGACTCCAGGGTTTCATCACTCATCATATGCGCCTGCCCCACGCAGTTTCACTTCGCAACCAACCACGAGAGCGCTGAGTCTGCCATCGCACAATTTCGCGATATAGGTATAATCAGGGAAAAAGATTTTCCGACATCGGTTGCCGATTGGATGGCTGGCTTCAACGAGGTGAAGCCTATCGCGTGGATCGAAAATATTTCTCCAAGGCCTCTACTAATCATCCAGGGCACGAATGATGACGTGGTAGATCTGCAAAGCGCCTTGGCGCTACATGAGCGAGCGGGGGAACCCAAGGAGATCCTGCTCATAGAGGGGGGTCGGGCATAGGCTTCGCCTTGAGGAACAGGCAATGGATGGTGCTATCAACTGGCTGACCGGCCAAGTATCTTAATGTTTCGCGATTATTTCGAGATTGACCCTGTGTTAGTTAAAGACATATAATAGATGTGTAGGGGACCACAATAAAACGCATGCAAGAATGCTGTGCCCTTTTTGGAGTTTACGCCCCGGGCGAAGATGTATCCAGACTTACCTTCTTTGGCCTCTTCTCGCTTCAACACCGAGGTCAGGAGAGTTCTGGTATAGCAACCTCTGATGGGGAGCATATCCGCGTACACTCGAAGATGGGGCTGGTTGCCCAGGCGTTTGATGAAGATGTGCTGAGCCAGCTCTGTGGTGATATAGCTATCGGACACAACCGATATTCCACCACAGGCTCCAGTCGCGCCGGCAACGCCCAGCCTATTATTGTCGATGGCCCATCCGGCAAGCTAGCCCTGGGGCACAATGGTAATATCGTAAACGCCAAAGAACTACGCCAGCAGCTTGAGGAACAGGGCTATAGTTTCGCTACTACCACAGACTCAGAGATCATCGCCTACCTAATCCTCTCCTCGACAAGCAAGACATGGAGTGAGCGGATCCAATATGCAATGAGTAGGCTCGTGGGCGCCTATTCGCTTGTGCTCATGACCGAGGATACCCTTTATGGAGTGCGTGATCCGCTGGGAGTTCGTCCCCTCTGCCTGGGCAGGCTCGATGGCGGTTGGGTGCTCGCTTCGGAAAGCTGTGCCCTAGACCATATAGGAGCTCAATTCCTGCGTGATGTTGAGCCCGGCGAGATAGTGACCATCGATAGCAAAGGAATGAGAAGCTACAAGGATAGGCGCAACATTACGAAGCGAGCACTGTGTATATTCGAATATATATACTTCGCTCGTCCCGATAGCATAATTGCGGGGCGCCGTATCTATTCGGCAAGAGAAGCGATGGGGGCCAGGCTTGCCCGGGAGCATCCGGTAGATGCTGATATCGTTATTGGCGTTCCTGACTCGGCGACTACCGCCGGCATTGGCTATTCTCAGGAGTCAGGCATACCCTTCACCGAGGGGCTGTTAAAGAATCGATATGTTGGGCGTACCTTCATCGAGCCCGACCAGCGAATCAGAGAGCTTGGCGTCCAGTTAAAGTTTAATCCAATGCCAGAAAGGCTGGAAGGGAAGAGTGTAGTTCTTGTTGATGATAGCATCGTCCGTGGGACTACCACACCACGAGTGATTGCTCTGCTCAGGCGGGGTGGTGTCAAAGAAGTGCACATGCGTATCTGCGCCCCTCCAATTCGCTATCCTTGCTTTCTTGGCGTAGATATGGCCAGTAGCTGGGAACTCATCGCTGCCGATAAAGACGTCCCCGAGGTTGCACGCTTCATCGGTGCTGACACCCTCGGGCTATATGAGTATAGAAGGGCTCATAGAAGCGGTAGCTCTCCCCAAAGAGCTATTTTGCCTCGCCTGTTTCACCGGTGATTATCCAGTGCCGGTACAGCTGGGTATGGGCAAACTAGCTTTGGAGTCACTCAAGGGGTAATTCTTGGATGCAAAGAGAGAAACCTATCGTGACGCAGGTGTGGACATTGCTGCTGCCGATAAAATAATAAAGTCGGTACGCAAACAGGCGCGTTCTACCTTCACAACCGGGGTCCTTGGCGACCTCGGTTTTTTTGGTGGTCTCTTTGAGCTGAAGGGTTATAAAGAGCCCGTCATCGTCTCCAGCACCGACGGGGTGGGCACCAAGCTGAAGATTGCCTGTGCACTGGATAAACATGACACTATAGGAGCTGACCTGGTAAACCACTGTGTAAACGATATCCTTACCTGCGGTGCTTCTCCCCTCTTCTTCCAGGACTACATAGCCATGTCAAAGCTGGTTCCACAAACCCTGGAAAGCATTATCGAAGGCATGGTTCATGCATTGACCGGGGTAGGCTGCGCCCTCATTGGCGGAGAGACCGCTGAAATGCCCGGGCTTTACCCCGAGGACGAATACGACCTGGTCGGTTTCATTGTCGGAGCAGTGGAGAAGAGCAGCATTATCAATGGAAGTTCGATTAAAGCTGGCGATCCCATTATCGGGCTACCGTCAAGCGGTCTTCACACCAATGGATACTCTCTAGTGCGCAAGATATTTGACATCGAACGGGTCTGAATTTAATGTATTCTATCCCGAACTCGGACGCACCCTGGGAGAGGAGTTACTGAAACCCCACCGCTGCTACTATCCCGCGCTAAAGCCATTCCTACCTGAGATTAAAGGGCATGGCCCATATCACAGGAGGAGGCATACCGGGTAACCTTCCCCGCATCCTTCCCCAGGGACTTGCAGCTAAAGTAAATCGGGGGGCTTGGGAAGACCTCCCCATCTTTTCTTTGATCCAAAGGCAGGGCAACATTGATGAACAGGAGATGTACCGCGTCTTTAATATGGGGGTAGGCATGATTATAATTACCGCCCCAAGTAATGCAGCGAGGCTATTGCAGGACATACCAGGCGCTACACTTATAGGCGAGGTGACGGAGCAGAAAGGGGATAGGCGGGTAATTATACAGGGCGTTTGAGACCCACATTTCTTTACATTTCATAATAAGTAAGGTGATTGAACCATATACTATTCACAATTTAACAGTGGGACAATTAATAATTATTAGTATGATTTAGGAGGAAGTAATGCGCGCCATTTTAAGTGTCTGGGACAAAACAGGGCTGGTCGATTTCGCCCGTGGCCTCAATGAATTGGGAGTGGAGATATTCAGCACCGGTGGCACTAAAAAGACGCTGGGTGATGCTGAAATACCCGTACATGGCGTTGAGCAGATGACCAATTTCCCCGAGATTTTAGATGGTAGGGTAAAGACACTTCATCCTGCAGTCCATGGTGGCATCCTTGCTCGAAGGGACATAAAGAGCCATATGACGCAACTATCAGAAAAAGGTTTCACTCCAATCGATATGATAGTTGTCAACCTTTATCCATTCATACAGACAGTAGCAAGAGAAGGCGTAAGCCTTGAAGAGGCCCTCGAGAATATCGACATCGGTGGGCCGACTATGATACGCGCGGCTGCCAAGAATTTCCCTCATGTCCTTGTAGTGGTAGATCCTGCAGATTATACCCCAGTACTGGAAAAACTTCGCTCGGGCAAGGTCGGCATCGCCGAACGGCAGAGGCTGGCACAAAAAGCCTTCCAGCACGTTGCAATCTACGACACGGCGATCTCCAGCTATCTCAGGTCGAAGGGCGAAGACGAAGATATATTTCCTGACGACATGACAATAGCCATGAAGAAGATACAGGGCCTCAGCTATGGCGAGAATCCCCATCAGCAGGCCGCCTTCTATAGAGAAGAGATGATAGGCAAAAGAGATCATGGCATAGCCAGTGCGGAGCAGCTTTCCGGAAAGCCACTCTCTTACAATAATATCCTCGACATAGATGGTGCGCTGCGCGCAGCCTGCGACTTCTCTGTCCCTACCATAGCCATCATCAAGCACACCAACCCTTGCGGTCTGTCCTCTAATACTGACCTTTCTGAAGCCTATCGCAGAGCCCTTGCCGGTGACCCCGTCTCCGCATTCGGCGGCATCATGGCTTCCAACACTAAGATAGACATGAAAACCGCTGAGGAGATTTATAAGACCCATTTCGATGGCATAATCGCGCCCGACTTCGAGGATGCCGCCCTTGACCTGCTGAAACGTAAAAAGGATATGCGCATACTCAAGTTGGCGGGGGTAAGCGTTAGGATGAACGCACTGGAGCTACGCCGAGTGAGTGGCGGGGGATTGGTTGCCCAGACAGCAGACTTTACCCCGGATGAAGTACCTATGCGCACCGTGAGCAAGCGCGAGCCAACGGATGAGGAGGTAAAAGACCTCTTTTTTGCCTGGCGTGCGGTTAAACATATAAAATCCAATGCTATAGTCCTTGTTAAAGACTTGGAGCTATTAGGTATGGGAGCAGGGCAGCCGAGCAGAGTGGATAGCGTAGCCATTGCGCTGAAAAAAGCCGGCAACCGCGCTAAAGGAAGCATCCTTGGCTCCGACGCCTTCTTCCCCTTCCCTGACGGCGTTGAACTTGCTGCCCAAGCAGGAGTCACTGCTATCATAGAGCCCGGGGGGTCCAAAAGAGACGAGGACGCGATCAGGGTTGCCAACGAATACAATATAGCCATGGTATTCACCGGCATGCGCCACTTCAAGCATTGATGCCTGTTCAGATTTACTGTAGCTGTTCAATAATTGTGGCAACCTGAAAAAACGATCTTCTCGGGATAAGGTTCTGTAGGGTTAAAAGAGGGGGAACATGGCCACTATCGATGTGGTGATCCCGGTCTACAATGAAGAGCACGTCCTCATAAAGAGCGTGAACACCCTCAGGCAGTTCTTGGAGAAAAACCTCCCCAATCAATGTACCGTCGTTATCGCTGATAACGCCTCCACTGATAAAACATGGGAGATTGCACAAGCCCTATCACGGGAACATCCAGATGTCGCCGCCATACACCTGGACGAGAAAGGGCGAGGCCGTGCACTGCGTAGAGCGTGGCTAGAGAGCACTGCGGACATCGTGAGCTATATGGATGTCGACCTATCAACCGAACTTGATGCCTTCCCCAAACTTATCCAGGCTATCGAGGATGGCTACAGCATAGCGATAGGCTCCCGGCTCCTGCGAGGCTCATCGGTGAAGCGCTCCTTCAAACGGGAGTTAACCTCCAGAAGCTATAATTTCATAATTAAAGCGATGTTTAGAACCAAATTCGCCGATGCCCAGTGTGGCTTTAAAGCGTTGAGCAGTAAAGCTGCTAAGGAGCTGGTACCTCTGATCAAGGATCATGAATGGTTCTTTGACACTGAGCTACTCATTCTTGCTGAGAAAAGGGAGGGTATCGTATCCAGCGAGATACCAGTAGCCTGGGTTGAGGATCCGGACACAAGAGTTGCCATTTTTAAGACAGCACTCGATGACCTCAAGGGGCTATTGAGGCTACGATTTCGCACTGGTTTAAATCAATAGCTTCGTTGGATTGGCTATTCCCTGATACAAAGATCATTAATTAGAGACTGCTGAAATAGTCTCAATCAACCCCCTATATCCCCCAATCTTGGGGGACTTTTAAAGCTGGGGGACACCCCCAGACCCCCGGCAGGAAGTATCCTGCACCTCTTTTTCAGCAGTCTCAATACGTATAGTCAAATAAGAAGAGACATTCATAGTATTATCTATGCTATAATTTCTCGCGCGAGGTATGAAATGAAAGCACTTATTCTAGCTCCTTTCGATCAATCAATTCTTGCAAGGCTGAGACAAAGCGTGGAAGTTATCTATGAGTGTTGGATGGATACGCATAGATTGTTGCCCGCAGATGAGTTTATCGACCGTATTCAAGGGCAGGATATAGAAATAGTAGTTATCGAGGCCGACTTCATTTTTCGCGAGGTTTTCGAGGGGGGGTTGAAGCTGAAGCTAATAGCAGCTTGTAGAGGTAATGTAACTCATGTTGATATGGAAGCGGCTACGGAACACGGTGTGCTGGTAGTTAATACACCGGCCAGAAATGCCACAGCTGTTGCAGAGCTGACGGTAGGTTTAATACTAGCGCTTATACGAAAAGTCCCTGCAGCGCATCAAATGGTTACCACAGGTAAATGGGTTGACCCAACCGTCTGCTACTCTTCGTTTCGCGGCACTGAGCTAACCGGAAAGACCATAGGTATTGTAGGCTTTGGAGCTATAGGGCAACAGGTTGCCAAGATGCTAAGCGCCTTTGAAACCTCTATTCTGGTATATGACCCCAATATCGACCCCGATGTAATTAAAAAAGTCGGAGCAATGCCACAAGAGCTAGATGATTTAATAAAGCAGTCGGATATTATCACTCTACACTGCCCGGTTCTCCCCGATACCATGGGCCTGATGAATGCCAAAAGAATTGCTTCGATGAAGCCTGCTGCCTATTTGGTAAACACTGCTGGTGCTGCTATCGTTGATCAAGATGCGATTGTCAAATCCTTGAAGGAAGGTCGTATCGCCGGGGCTGCTTTCGATGTTTATGATACCTGGCCGGTACAGCCCGACAACCCGCTTCTGAAGCTGGATAACGTAATCCTAACGCCCCACATGGGGGGAGCTACAGATGAGACGATCTTACGCTATTCCCTTATGATAGCCGAAGATATTGAAAGATTCATTCGTGGAGAGCGCCCCAAGAATTTACTCAATCCGCAAGCGTGGGATAAATTTGCCAAATAAGTACGTTATCGCCTTAGATGCCGGCTCCTCGGGTGGCCACGTTATGATTACGGATATTCAGGGTCACCCTGTGTCCTTTACACACAGGGAATGGAGTTACGATATACCATCTGATGTTAACCCGCTGGGGCGGGAATTCGATGCCGCAAAGTTTTGGGGTATCATTTGTCAACTTATTAAAGAGGCCATTAAAAAAGCAGTGATAACTCCGGAGGAAATCATTGCAGTCAGTGCTGTCAGCCAGAGGCAGGGTGTGGTCTTCCTTGATAAGGATGGGAACGAGCTATATGCTGGGCCTAACATTGACCTAAGGGCGCTATCTGAAGGCATCTCCATCGATGGCGAGTTTGGCAATGAGATCTGTCAGATAACCGGTCACACCCCCTCATTTCTCTTCACCCCTGCCAAGCTGGTATGGTTCAGGACAAATCAGCCCCATATCTATGAGCAGATATCTACAGTGCTTTCGGTTAGTGACTGGCTAATTTACAGGCTCTCTGGTGAGCGCGTAGGCGAGTTATCCTGCGTCAGCGACATAGGCATGGTCGACATTTGCGAACTGAAGTGGTCAAGCCGGTTGATAGAAATGCTTGATCTACCTCAGGGTATCTGCCCTGAGCTAACTACCGCTGGCACCCGTGTTGGTGCCGTAACATCGGTGGCTGCTGAGCAGACAGGCCTATCACCCGGTACATCGGTTGTCGTAGGCGGTGCCGATACTCAATGTGGCTTACTTGGTATGGGGGTAAAGGATGAGGGGCAGGTTGGGATTGTAGCCGGCTGGAGTGCCCCGGTTCAGATGGTGACTGCTAAACCCATCATTGAAACCGGTGGCAGGCTGTGGACAGGTTGCCATGTTTTTACGGGGAAATGGATCCTGGAAAGTAACGCCGGTGAAGCTGGTGGTGCATATCAGTGGCTAAAAGGGATTATCTTTAGCGAATCTGATGATATAGATATATACAACCAGATGGATCGTTTAGCACAGGACACACCACCTGGTGCTGCAGGTATGCTTGCTTTCATCGGGCCAACGGTTATGGATATGAGCCGTTTAAAAATGAGCCTTGGTGGCTTCATTTTCCCCATTACCCCGACTGTCACAAACATCGAGAGGAAACACATAATCAGGTCGGCAATGGAGAACCTCTGCTTTGCCTTCAAGGCCAACTACAGCCAACTGGAGGAGATTTCCAAGTTGCCGTCTAAAGGGGTAAGCATAGGCGGAGGTCTGGCGCAGAGCCGATGTCTTATTCAAATTCTTGCCGACTTACTTGGCATGGAGGTGACTTCCTTCGAAATGCCCCAGGTGTCATCCATGGGAACAGCCATGTGTGCTGCTGTCGGGTCTGGTATCTATTCCGACCTGGAGCAGGCTATGGAGGCAATGCGACCTATGCCCAGGATAGTTGAGCCTGACCCTGAGAGGACTCAAGAATACGCCCAGTACTACAGTAGATGGCGTACAACCACTAAGTGGCTGGAGGATTTAAATGAAAAATGGTTTGAGCAAATGGAACTCTGAAAAGAAGGCAGTGCTTGAGGCCGCTCAGCAGATGGCCGAAAGGGGGCTTTGTGGTTGGCACCTCGGGAAATGTGAGCATGCGTCTCGGGGAGCACAACGGACGGGAATTGATGGCTATCACGCCCAATGCGCGCTATTACGATTTACTAGAAGTCGATGACATTGTCGTAGCTGATTTCGATGGAGAGATTGTAGAAGGGGAACTGAAGCTTTCCATAGAGAAGCTTTTACATATCGGGATCTATAAAGCACGCAAAAAGGTAACTGCAATCGTCCATACTCACCCCGTTTTCGGCAGCGCTGCTTCGGTTGCTTGCCTGGAAATCCCTGCTTTTCTCGACGATCAGGTTACCTACCTTGGCGGGGAGATAAAAGTAGCCGGATATGCCCTCCCCGGCACCCCGGATCTTGTGGAAAATGTACTGTCCGCGCTTGGGCCCCGAAATGCAGTTCTACTGGCAAATCACGGTGCCCTAACTGTGGGGAGAGATATGAGAGAAGCTTTCGTGAACTGTGAGATGGCGGAGAAAACGGCTAAGACATATATATATGCCCTTAGCCTGGGGAAAGTTAATCCTGTGCCCGCCGAGGCAGCAGCTGTGGAGAAGGCTTACTTTAATTTTCTTCACGGCGACACCCAGTGATATAATACCAATACATTCGAAACACTTCTTAGTGATTAGACGGCTCGTCATAGAAGGGTCAGCTAAGTAAACACTTACCTGCGAGTTTTTTACTTACTAGAAGCCATCTAATTTCCTGTCGTTGTACTCCTCTAATTGTTTGCTCCTTACCTTGTCTCAATATAGAGACTGCTGAAAAAGTCTCAATCAACCCCCTAATCCCCCAATCTTGGGGGACTTTTATAGCTGGGGGACACCCCCAGACCCCCGGCAGGAAGTATCCTGCACCTCTTTTCAGTTGTCTCAAGAATATTAGGAATTGGGCTTGTAACAATCCAATACGAGGGGTATACTCCCAGTGTGAGCATACCCCATAGGTATGGAGTGCAGTATATTAGTGATTCCGCATGATATGCAGAAAAGCGTTATGTCAAAGAGAATACATCAGGGAGTAGAACGGTCAAATCCCCTTCGGTGATCTGGTAGGATTGACCTTTGCCAGTATTGAAAAGGGATACAGTCAGTGTATGCTTGAAGTTGATAGAAAGCTTCTAAACCCCTTCGGAAGCCTGCATGGAGGAGCCACATATACAATGGCAGATACTGGCATGGGTGCAGCTCTTCTTTCTTGCATAGACGACGATGAGCAATGTTCAACCATAGAGATTAAAATCGTCTATTTCAAATCAGTAAAATCAGGCGCTCTTACCTGCGATACAAAAGTTATTCATAAAAGCAACAGGTTTGCCACTCTAGAATCAGAAGTGACACAACAAGGGTGCCTTGTGGCTAAAGCTCTCGGTACCTGGTCTATTTACAAAAAGAAGAAGGATTAAGTGCATCCTGTAAGGAATAGTACCAACAGTAGACTATAGCGGCGGCCAAGTGTATATGGATATAGCGATAAGATTAAACCTTGAGCGATGACAATGAATATCAAAACATATCTATCGAGAACAGAAGAGGCGCCTTACGAGTTTATCGAAAAAATAAAACATATTGTAGGTGAGGAAAATGTGTCGGTAAAGGAATGTGATCTCATTTCTTACAGCCTTGACTACTGGTTGTACGGGATATTCCTTTCACAGCATGGAAGTTTGCCATCGCTTCCCTGCGCAGTCATATCTCCCAAGAGTAGTGAGGAAATACAGGGTATCCTGAAATACGCTAATGAATACAAGGTCAATATAACACCATTCGGTGGCGGTTCGGGCGTGCTCGGTGGTGCTATCCCGATAAATGGGAGCGCCATCTTGAACCTTCAGAGAATGAATAAATTTATTAGCCTGGATGAAACGTCTCTCGTTGCTGAATTCGAAGCTGGAATTATTGGAGCAAATCTCGAGCGAGAGCTGAATCACAGGGGATATTCATCGGGAAATATTCCGCAGTCTCTAAATTGCTCCACACTTGGTGGGTGGATCTCAACACGAGCTGTGGGTCAGTTCTCTACGAAATATGGGAAAATAGAGGATATGGTCCTGGGAATGGAGGTGGTGCTCCCCAATGGAAAACTTCTTTCTATTAACCCGGTTCCAAGACGCTCCACCGGACCATCACTTAAAGACCTTTTCTTAGGCGCTGAAGGGACCATGGGCATTGTGACAAAAGCCATGTTATCCGTGCATCCTTTGCCGGAGGCAACTGTAAAACAGTCGTTTGCTTTCCCCTCCATTGAGGTTGCGCTGGATGTAGTGCGGATAGTGTTAAGGGGAGATGCAAGGCCTGCAGTAGTAAGAATATTTGATGAAGCTGAGAGTGAAAGGTATTTCGATGAAAAGAAGAGCAGAGTAACAGTTATCTTCGTCTCCGAAGGTGATTCGGATTTCGTGTCGTTCGAGAGAAGCGTGATTAAAAGAACTGCCGGAGAATACAGTGGGGAGCCTTTGGGAGAGAATCCGGTTGATATATGGCTTGAGAAACGCTTCGATATAGGCTTGGGTCCTGTCGTAATGCAACAGGGAGCAATTGTAGACACGATTGAGGTTGTTTCTTTATTTAAAGATGCTACAAATCTCTATAAGGATATGGTCGCCTCAATGAAGGCAGTAGATGATGCATTATTAGTATCGGGGCATTTTTCGCATTTTTACCCGGAGGGAGCCTGCCTGTATATCACATTCGCCGGTTTTCCAAAAGATCCGTACCGATACTACCAGGACACATGGACTGCTGCTATGGAAGCCACACTGAAAAACAACGGCTCAATTAGCCATCACCATGGAATTGGATACTGGAGAATGCAGTACCTGCAACAGGAGATGGGTGCTAGCGGGGCGGAATTGCTGCAGAGTATTAAATCTGCATTAGACCCGAATGGTATCCTGAACAGAGGAAAACTTGTCGGATATGGAAGATAAAAAGGAATTGGAACAGCTTACGAACTGTGCGCTGTGTGCCAATATGTGCAAGCACAGCTGCCCCACATATCTTGCTACGGGAAGTGAAACGATTACGCCACAGAAAATAGCTCGCCTTATTTTATACCAGGAGAAGTCATTTCTTGAAGACGAACAAGGATTCTTTGAAGTAATGTTCCGTAGTGCCATGTGTGGAGCATGCAAGGTGCATTGTATCTACGAGAATTATGACCTGAGGAAATTCATTCAGAGAGGCCGAAGCAAAGCCTTCAGGGCAGGCATGCTTCCGGACGAGACAAGGAAACGAGTAGAGACCTTCACGAAGTTTGGCAATCCCAATGGTGAGCGGCAGCTTTTTCAAAAAGGAACGGGTGACCTCGGATATTTCGTTTCATGTTCTGCTTACAAGGACCAACAATTACTGGAGGCAATGGATAAGATAATCACGGTCAGTAAAGGACAGGTTCAGCAATTCGGTGGTGCCGACATCTGCTGTGGTTCTCCTCTTTACTATGCCGGGAGACACAGAAGGATTCGAGCGGGCAGCACAGAAAATGAAAGGAGAGATCGTAAAGAGAAAACTTCGGAAGGTTATTGTAGACTGTCCTAATTGCATGAAAAATGATGACAGAGGGATACCAAGAAGTCGGGGTTGATCTTGAGGTAGAGTTCGTTCACGTCGCGGAATTCCTCAATACCCTCCTAAGAAAAGGTAGGGTAAAGGTTAACAGGGTAAATACTACTGCAACTTTTCATGACCCTTGTATCCTTGTAAACGATTTAGGCATTTCTGCAGCTCCACGCGAGGTGCTTGGAGAACTGGGATTTGAGATAAAGGAGCCGGTCTACTCGCGAGTTGATACACATTGCTGCGGCGGATTATGCGGTGCGAGAATTGGTGATTGCAACCTCACCGATAAGGTAAGTGCGATGCGCATTTGTGAACTCAAGGAAACTGCTGCCGATATTTACGTTTCAGCATGTCCTACCTGTAAATCTGTCTTATCCGGTGTAGATATGAAAGATATTACTGAGATAGTTGCAGAGCGAATCATCGATGAATGAAGAGAAACTGGCAAGAAACATACAGGGGGAGATAGAAAAGGCGACTGGCGAAAAGGCAACGGTCTCCTTGGAAAGTAGCGTCGTAATATTGAGCGGACATTTTCCCTCCTATCAAAGTGTTGTTGATGCAGGGCATATTGCCGCTGGATTCGAACAAATCAGGGGCATTGTAAACCAGCTTAATTATCCCGGCAAGAAACCCCTCTTCTCACCTCACAAGGTATCCGATGAACTATACGGAGAAGAGTTCGATGTTGTTATTGTCGGTGGTGGCATCATAGGTGTTGCGATTGCGAGGGAGCTTTCTCGATTCAACCTGACTATAGCAGTGATTGAAAGGCATGATGACCTTGGAATGGACCAAACAGCACACAGTAACGCTATGGTACATCCTGCCATCGTTACCGAACACGGCACGCTGAAATGGGAGATGAGCTACAAGGGAAACCCAATGTGGGATGAAGTTGCTGCTCAACTCGATATTGATTGCAGACGGATAGGGACACTTGTTGTGGCTGAAAACCCTGATGAAGCATTATTGCTCCCCTATGCATTGGAACTCGCTGAGAAGCATCACGACCCTACACCAAAGTTGCTGGACAGAGGAGAGCTGGATAAGATTGAGCCAGGGCTAGCCCCCAACATCAGAAAGGGTGTGCTGCTGTGGAACACAGGCATCATTTCTCCATTTGAAGTCGTCTTGGCTTATGCCGAGAATGCCATAGCCAATGGAGTGCAATTTTTCCCAAATACGAGTGTAATAGGAGTCGGAATCGAGGACGGCTGCATTAAGGCAGTAGATACCACAAGAGGAACCATTAAAACGCATATTTTGGTCAACGCTGCGGGATTATATGCCGATAGGATTGCCGAATTTGCTGGAGACAGATTTTTTACCATTCATCCCAGAAAAGGGGAAACGATCATTTTTGACAAGTCATATCAGCCCGTACAAACAATCTTAACTTCATTTAGCATGGCAGCAAATAGAAACAAATACTCCAAAGGGGGTGGCATAATCCCCACGATTGATGGCAATCTTTCGTTTGGGCCAACAGCAGAAGAGGTATGTGATCGAGAGGACGTTTCCACCACATTTACTGGCCTTGAAGTATTATTTAATAATTTCGCGCCTGTGCTTGAGCGACTTAAGCCGTACCATGAGAGGCCTGACAGGGGTAAAATAATCACACATTTCGCTGGATGTAGAGCGGCAACATATAAGGAGGATTTCATTATTGAGCCCTCCAAAAAGGTCACGGGGTTAGTTCACGCTGCCGGCATTCAATCTCCGGGAATTGCATCTGCACCTGCTATAGCAGAAAGGGTAAAAGAGATCGTAATACAGGAGTGGCACCCATCGGAGAATATAGCTTTTGAACCAAGGAGAAAAAGAAGTAAACATTTTTCTAAACTTGACCATAGGGAAATAGAGGAGCTTATCCGTATCAATCCTCGATATGGACATATTGTTTGCCGCTGTGAAAATGTGAGTGAAGGCGAGATTGAAGAAGCGCTACATAGCGGCATTCCTGCAAGAAGCATCGATGCCATTAAGAGGAGGACGAGGGCTGGTATGGGAAGATGCCAGGGTGGCTTCTGCATGCCCAGAGTTCTGGAAACTATCAGCCAGGACGCAAATATTAAAAAGGAATCGGTTACCAAGAGCGGTGGGGGGATCTTATATCCTTTGTGAACAAATAAAGGCAAAGAGATGAAGCATTTTATTGTCATTGATGGGGGAACGCAGAATATAAAGGCATTCATCTTCGACGAGAAGGGGAATGAGGTATACGGTGAGGCATGTCCTGTGACCCCCTATTTCGCTCCACAACCCAATTTTGCCGAGCAAGATGCAGCGGAATATCTGAGAATAACCCGTGAAGTAACAAAGAGTGCGGTGGCAAATTCTCGTGTCCCTATAGATCAGTTCGCTGCCGTTGCAATTACAACCCACAGAGGCACCATTGTGCCCGTTGACCAAGATGGCATACCGGTTCGACCCGCAATTACCTGGCTTGATGAGCGCAAAACGGATGGTCTTAGCCTCCCCGGTGGAGCCCTTCTATCCCTTGTATTCAAGATTTCGAGAATGACACCGAAATTAAAGGATTATCAGAGAAGATCGAAGTTTAACTGGCTAAGAAAGTACGAACCGGAAAGTTATGATAGAACACATATGTTCCTCACTATTTCATCCTATATCTTTTATGCATTAACCAACGAATTTAAGGACACTTCCTCTATAGCGGGGATATTACCTATCGACTTCAAGGGGTTCCAATGGCATCCACGAGAAGTTATATTCAAGCTTTTTGGAGTTGATCGAGAAAAGTTACCCCTACTTGTATCACCGGCTGAGATTGCGGGGACGGTTTCCGAAGATGGAGCAAGAAACTTTGGCATACCACAGGGGCTCCCCGTGATTATTGGAGCCGGAGACAAACAATCCGAACTGCTGGGGGCCGGTGCAATAAGTAATGATATCGCCGAAATCAGCTACGGTACAGCCGCGGTAATCGAAATACTATCTAATAAATATATAACCCATCCAAACATGGAGTTCTTCACTTTCGGATCAGCAATTCCGAATCATTGGGTATTAGAAGGTTTTGTGGGTAAAGGATACTGGATGGTATCCTGGTTCAGGAAAGAGTTTGCCAAATATGAGGAGGATGAGGCGAAGAAACTGGGGATAGAACCGGAGGAGCTGTTGAATAGAAAAATGGAGGAAATACCTCCCGGTTCTATGGGCTTGATCCTCCAACCTTTTTGGCATCCGCGTGAGAATGACCCCCTTTCCAAGGGTGTCATAATAGGATTTTCTATGGAGCACGAAAGACTGCATATTTACCGGGCAATTATTGAAGGCATTGCGTACGAATTACGCAGATTGGGTGAAACAATAGAGAAGTATTCTGGACGAAAAATAAAGGAGTTAAGGGTCGGTGGTGGAGGATCAAGAAGCGACGAAATCATGCAAATCACCGCTGATATTTTTAACCTGCCCACAAGCAGATTACATACAAGCAATCTTTCGTCCCTGGGTGCCGCCATCGATGCCGCTGTTACCTTGAGAATCTACAATAACTTCGCCGAGGCTGTGAATAATATGGTAAGAGTAACACATACCTTCAACCCCCGTGAGCAGAACGCAAGAATTTACAATAGGTTGTTCAATGAAGTATATAAAAAGATTTACCCTACACTTTCACCATTACACAATAAAATTGCTGAAATCACTGGCTACCCCAAGATTACATGACTGGGTAAGCAGCAAAGCTATTAGAAGCTATTCAAGAGCGTAAATGCAAGCTGATGTAACTGTAATCGGCAGCGGACCGGCTGGTCTTGTTGCGGCACTCCATGCCAGTAAAAGTGGCGCCAGGAATGTTCTCCTTCTTGAGAGAGAGGAGGAACTGGGCGGCATCTTGAAACAATGCATACACAACGGCTTTGGACTGGAACAGTTTAAAGAGGACTACACCGGTCCTGAGTATGCGGAGCGCCTTATTGATGAGGTAGAGAAAACAAGCATATGCTACTTACTTAATACAATGGTGCTCACCATCTCGCCCGATAAGACTATTAAGGCAGTAAACCCTGAGAAAGGCGTATTTTATGTTGAATCAAAAAGTATTGTCCTTGCCATGGGATGCCGGGAGCGTTCACGGGGAAGTATCAATATCCCTGGCACTCGACCCGCCGGAGTATATACCGCGGGAGTGGCTCAAAGATTTGTAAATATCGATGGATATCTTCCCGGTAAAGAGATTGTTATTTTGGGCTCCGGCGACATAGGCCTCATAATGGCGAGGAGGCTTGCGCTTGAGGGCGCTCACGTGAAAGGCGTTTATGAACTAATGGATTACCCTGGAGGGTTGAAAAGAAATATCGTTCAATGCCTTAACGATTTCGATATCCCCCTTTATTTATCTCATACGGTGACAGAGATCCAGGGCAATGAACGCGTAGAAGGTGTTGTTGTATCAAGGGTAGACAAGAAAATGCAGCCAGTCAGGGGTAGCGAACAATCCATAGTCTGCGACACCCTGCTTCTCTCTGTAGGATTAATACCGGAAAATGAGCTATCAAAGCAAGTCGGGGTAGAACTTAACCAGATTACAAAAGGACCTATTACCACCGAGACAATGGAAACATCTGTGCCGGGAGTATTCTCCTGTGGCAATGTCTCCACCGTTTTTGACCTGGTAGATTATGTTGCCGAGACCGGCATGACTGCCGGTAGGAACGCGGCAAGATTTGCTACAGGAGACTGGAAAGCAGAGAGGAATTCAGTCGAGGTGATTCCAGGCGAAAATGTGAGGGTGCTTTTCCCTCAGAGGTATTCTTTCAAAGACGACCTTGTTCTCTTTATCAGATCAGCGAAGCCATTTGAGACACCGGTGACAATAGATATCTCCCCGCTTGGAATGCACTATAAACGATTATACGCCAGACCAAACGAAATGATCAGAGTAAAAGTGTCCAGGGACAAATTAAAGGATATTACCGGATCCATCGAGGTAAATATAACAGAGAGATAAAAATGGATACGGATAAGAAACGCTTCACCTGTGTTATTTGTCCTATAGGGTGTGACATCGATGTAGAGCTTCCTGTTAGTGACGAAGTTCCCATGGAGGGGAACAAATGCGAGAAAGGGAAAGAATTCGTATTGCAGGAGCTTGAGGAGCCGATGCGTACACTAACCACAACAGTTCGCATAGATGGTGCAAGATGGGCGATGCTTCCGGTGCGCACCGATAGACCGATTCCAAAACGATTGTTATTCAAGGTAATTGATGAGCTATCAGATATCGAATTGCAGGCACCCGTGAAACTGTCGGATGTGATAGTTGTAGATATTGCTGGAACCGGTGCAAATATGGTAGCCACCAGGAGTATGAATAGAAAATAGCCAGGCTACTTAGAGAGACTGCTGAAATAGCCTTGATCAACCCCCTATATCCCCCAATCTTGGGGGACTTCTGAAGCTCGGGGGACACCACCAGACCCCCGGCAGGAAGTATCCTGCACCTCTTTTTCAGCGGTATATAGCTTATGTAGAGTACAGACGAGATTGAAGTACAACTTATTATTGCCACATTAAAGCTTTTTGCATAAACACGACCTTCTTCATTATAATAGATAATAGTGGTGCAACAGGCTCATAACCAACTAAATAAAAGGAGGATAAATAATGGTAAAAGAGGACATGTACAAAGAGCTGGCAGAGATGATAAACAGGGAAGACCCGCATGTGATTGGCTTATCGGTGACACCCGCATTAATGAAGCTCCTTAGCCTTCAGTTCACCCCCGAAGAGGCTAAACTGGCTCTCCAAGTAGGTCTCACCGGTGGAACACTGGACGAGCTTTCAGCAAAGGTCGGTGTGAACAAGGACAAACTTAAGCAAATGCTCCACACTATGGCGAACAAAGGTACAATGTGGATCGACCCGGTCAAGGAGGACCCGACATATCGGGTCCTGGGGAGTTGTGCGCCGGGCCTTTCCGAGACTGGCCTTTTTGGAGGTATCAGGTTTCCGTATGATGTGGAATTAGGTAAAGCACTGCACCAAGTCCAATACGAGTGGGCCAGGGATAGGCTCTGCACATTGGGGTTCCCTTTTGCGCCGGTCTGGGCTCATCCGAACGTGCTGCCCGATGATGCCCGTCCTGAGGAGAACCTCGCCGATTTTCTAAGGAGCCAGGATTACTTCAGTGTATCCTTCTGTCCCCTGCCGTCTCTCACATTGGCTCGTTGACCCCGGAAATCATTGTGAACACATGCTGGAGACATGCCTTCACACAGGGGATACCGCCCGATGGTGTGTGGATCATGGTCTGGGCCGCGAGCTCACTTTGGATGAGGCTCTGGAGCTGCTGGACAAGGCAAATGCGGATGGCCTGGTTCACACCATTAACATAGATGGTTTCATATGCAATTGCTGTGATGATTGCTGTCCCTTGTTCATAGGTTTCCACCAAATGAAAACCAAAACAATGGTTTCGTCGCCGTTTATTCCACAGGTCAAGGAGGAGGAGTGCAATGCCTGCGGTGACTGTGAGGATATTTGCCCTGTGAACGCGATGAAGGTGGATAAAATAGCCGAAGTTGATGTAGACATATGCATCGGATGCGGTGTATGTGTTACGCACTGTCCTATGGAGGCTCTCGCCCTTGTAAGAAGGCCTGAAGACAAGCAAGTCGAGATGCCAGATGAGGTTAAGCAGCATGTGGGGTGAGATAATAACATCACCTGGGTGATTACTATCAAGGCGCATTAATCGCCAGCGTATATGGTGCTATTCGTTGGTATAATTAAATGCACGGGTTAGAAGGAAAGGTAGCTGTGGTAACGGGCGGGGGCTCCGGCATAGGTCGGAGTACTGCGATAGCCTTTGCCGCAGAAGGGACAAAGGTTGTCGTTGCCGATATCGCAGTGGATGGTGGCGAGCAAACAGTGCAGATCATCCAGGATAGTGGCTTCGAGTCCGTCTTCGTCAAGACCGACGTTACCCGAGCTGTTGAGGTGGAAAATATGGTTAATAAAGCAGTTGAGACCTATGGACGGCTCGATTTTGCTTTTAATAATGCTGGCGTTGAGGGAGACATCGCTTCCGTTACCGGGTACAGTGAGGAGAATTGGGACCAGGTTATCAACACAAACCTCAAGAGCGTGTGGCTTTGTATGAAGTATGAGATCCCACAAATGCGCAAGCAAGGTGGTGGATCCATCGTTAACATGTCATCCACGGCAGGATTAACTGGCGTCGGACCCAACCCCGCCTATGTTGGAAGTAAGCATGGTGTAATAGGGCTTACAAAAGCAGCAGCACTAAATTATGCCAAGAGTGGTATCCGTATAAACGCCGTCTGCCCAAGTGCCATCCATACGCCACTGGTTAAGCACCTTATAGATGCTTATCCGGATATGGAGAAGGTTGTAATAGGCACGAACCCAATGGCACGTTTAGGTACACCAGAAGAGGTTGCGCAGGCAGTCGTGTGGTTATGCTCGGATGCAGCCTCGTTTATCAACGGGCATCCGCTGTCCATAGATGGTGGTCTGGTAGCGCAATAGACCTGGATTTCCCCTATCAAGCTGGGTACATAGGCAGGCATTAATGGTAAAGCAGCGTCAAAATGCCAGCTACGGCTTGAGCGTGAGCCTACTGGACAAGGTAAGGGACCACCCATTATCGGGTAGCCCGCTCATTAATCTTATTGGTTCTAATCCGATTACGTATCCATATGCATGACATACCCGCATTTAGCGACATGCCCACTTATACATTCCAGGAATTGATGTACTAGTTGAAGCTCTTTCCATGGTAGTACCACAGCGCGGGCAAGTTTTCCCGCTAAGTGCCGCATCCTTTTTTTGCTTGGTGCCGTAATAGTACACCATTTCAATGTCCCCATTAGCAAATCATTTTACAATCCAACAGCATGAATAACGTTACCTTGCACCTCAATGCTTTCTAAAGAACATCGTCCTCTGAGGATAGAGGTGTTATTCGAACATACCAGCGATATTCCTATTAAAGTTATATTAGTACTAAAAGGTTTTACTCATTCGATACACTAAATGGTTATAATAATGTAATTATCATTATATCATTAATTTATACTAAGTCAAGTATTATTAAGTAATATTATTAATTTACCATGCAATCGGTCAGAAGCGAAATTAGTACAGTCTGCACACTCAAGAATGCGGGCTGGACGGATGCGGGTCTTGACACATCGGCAGCGCACACCGACAACGGGCCGACGGACGGACAGCGGTCGGGGAGGAAACGGCGGAGTGGGGAATGTGGTGATGAAAGCGAGCAATGGAGAGGAGTCGCCCGTTAGGTACTGAGATGGCTTGACAGCCAAATGACATGGGCATAATATTGGCGCCATGAGTAATGACGGATGAGAATAGCATCACCTCAAATTAATATGGGTAATACCTCACAAAGGTACTATGCTATCGTCATCATATAGATATTACCTGGAAGATCTGGACAGTAGGAGGTAAGAGACTACGATCAGATAGCGCGCTGGTTGATGTAGTAGTAGCGGCTTCCAGCATATTTGCAAAACAGTTATTGTTGTGATAAGCTTGCCACACTCTAGTCAGTGATAGAATGATTTGGAGGTGGATAAGTGGAAGAGAAATGGATCCGGGACCCCATCTCTGCCATATTAGCCGGAGTAGCCATAGTAGGATTCGGTTTATATGCAGTATTTGCTGCGGCAGGGGTTGCCGAATGGAGCGAATGGTGGTCATACCTGCTTATCTCCGTCGGTTTTGCTTTGGCCGTTGAATTACCGATAAGGATGCTCAAGAGAAGCTACCGATTACATGGTCTGATATTCACCAGACAGCTTATAGGGAGTTTTCTAATAATAATCGGCATCGGTGGCATTGTGGGCTTCGGAGAGTGGTGGTTGGCATTAACCATTATTGCTTTCGGCTGGGCGATACTGACATTCGGCCTTTGGTGGTGGTTGGGACTGGGACGGCGATAAAGAGCGAGCACGCTGCGGAACGCACAGAACAGGACTCATATTAGCTGTTCTGCGGCGGCGTGGGGGGTTAGGGTGGGGATGCATCCGAGGCTTCATTCCCTTTGGACGGCTTGAGCCTTTATACCCCAGCTCGGGGAGCTGAAGTTTCACAAACATAAGTTACAGGTTGAAAAATCCCAATTAGATGTACCCGATAGCCACCAATACTCCAAAAACGATGACAAGTACTCCTGCAATCTGGTGGAAGCGATGTGTATTCTCGCCCCATA
>PVMK01117427.1_pt1 | contig 31817 bp, 27 predicted proteins | sample 1853481 | NCBI WGS metagenome assembly PVMK01 (sample SAMN08533507, study PRJNA380276) | Marine sediment metagenome, whole genome shotgun sequencing project.
GAGATATCCAATTATCCCATTTGTTCGCGACTTATTCAGAGATTCCCTAGATCACCGACGCCCTCAAACTTCCAGTTCCCGTCGCTATCCTTCCACTTGTTGGTGTGCGCCAGCAGGCTCACGGTCATGCCCTTGGCACATAGGCGACGGAACATCTGAAACAGTTTCTTCATGCCGGTTTCCTGGATGACATCGCCCATCTTTTTGAGCGTGTCGAAAAACCACACTTGCCCGGTCAGGTCCACGTCGTCGTTCGACAGCTCGGTGAGATGCCTCACGATGTCTTCCATCGACTTGCCCACCTTCATGTCGGGCGTCAGATAGCGCACGTTGGGGCGCACCGCTTCCGCTCGCATGGCCTTTGCGCCGCTAGGGTTCACATCGGCATGGACGTACACCACGTCATAGCCGCGGTCGACGATGTGGGTGCAGGCCAAGTGAAATAGCACCGTCGTCTTGCCGCCGTTGGGTGGTGCAGCAAAAACGACTATGTGCCCTTCCGGTATCAGCCCCTCGTACACCCATTCGGGGTCGGCTAGTTTCTCGGCTTCGGCATCGCTCAATTCGTAATCCTCCATCCAGTCCAGTGGCCCGGCCGGAACCGGTATTGGGTACTCCTGGTCGGCCTCACTCATCGAACATCTCCCCGCCACGCAGGTACACATCCGACCAGTCTTCGCCTTCGTCGGGGGGAGCAATGACACGCCCGCCGGATGCGGCAGCCGCTTGATGGGCGAACTTCAGTCCTGCCTCATCGTGATCCGCAGCGAAAACGATCCTGGCGTCTGGATACGCGCTACGCATCAATGCGCCGACTGCGGGCAGGTTGGATGCGGTGAACGCGACGATCGCTGGCTCGCAGATGTTCGCCATTACCAGACTAGCGGCGGTCGCATATCCTTCGGCAATACAGATGAGATTTTTCTTGCCGCGCCTCGGTTCTCTGTCACAAGGCATTCCTAGCCCAGCGAACCCGAATTGGCCCTTAGTAGTGCTGTAGGGAAACGGGAGTTTTAGTCGCCCATCTGCGGATATGGCTTGCAGGTTTGCGACTCGCAATCCCATGCCGACCATTTCCCACCGCTGTATCAAAAGTCAATCGCCGGCCATCGGATAAGGCTTCGCGACGGTCGGGTTCGCGCCTTTCTTGAACCACCTCGGGGTCCGCCTCAGGCCCAACGGGTCGAGCTTCTTGGCTTCAAGGTAGGGGTGTCCATCGGCAGGTTTCGCGGCGTCCCAGATGCGATGGCAGGCGGCTGCTACCCGGGCGGGGTTTACCGTCAGCCGCTTGGCTGCCTTCGGGTGTGTGGGGTGGTAAACGACGTTTGCACCGTTGCCCATCCCCAGAGCACGGAACGTCATATCCAGCGAGTCACGAGTTGAGAGGTTGAGAGAGTGAACGATTAGGTCGAAGCCATCACCGTGGATGGTGTCACCGTCACCCTGAGAACATATCCAGCGGATGCCCATATCTGTTTGTTCCCAGCGGAAGCGATCCTTCCCACCACAACCTGGGCATGGGCTGTGCCCGTTCTCAGTCGGGAGTCGCACTCCCATGCTGTCGAGAAGCCACAACCACTGACCCTGCGCAGCATGTCGAACGTCAGCGAACGAGGGTACTGCGCTCATAACCACCCCCTGCGTGTACGGGGTACGCGCGGGCCGATCAGAATTACGCCCTGAAATGGGGTGTTTTACCTGGTTCATGTCGGCCCCCCACCCATTGGTACCACCCCAGGGGCGAACGTCGCTTCTAGGTCGCTGCGGTGGCCGAATTGGCCCTCGCGTGGAGTGGTTTGCTTCACCTGATACGGCCTGTGCAACCACAACGGACAATGTGGAGCTGAGCAGTCGCGGATTTCGTTTCTGAAACCCGGTTCGATCATTTGCTCGGAACAACCCATGCACTGAGCACACATCGCATCTATCGCAGCCCGCATGCTGGTCGGTTTAGAACGTGCCCGGATGATCGGGTTGTGTTCGGACGTGGTAGAATGCCGGCGCTTACTTTGGAATGGGGCTTCCTTGGCGGCGGCCCCATTTTCTTTTGGGGTCATGCCTCGCTCCCGTCTCTCTTGCTTACCTGTTGCTCCATCCACCCGATCAGGTCTGACTCAAGCCAGGCCACGGCTTTTTCGCCTATGGGGACGGGTTTCGGGAATGTGCCCTGCTTCATTCGCAGGTAGCAGGTTGAGCGGGGAACCCCGGTCATCTGCGCGCGGTCGCGCTCTCTAACGAGTCTCATCTGTCGCACCAATTCCAAAATGGTGCAAGTCAGTTTAATGACGCCTAAGTGGTCCGCATCAAGTTTTGGGTGCCACCCGTGACGGGTCGAAGTATTTCATCGGGGAGTAAGGCCGAAGCGCCTGTGGGCGTGGCGGATTTTGCTCTCAGACAGGTTGCTCAAATGGAGGCAATCGAGTAGTGCTCCCTTCTTAGATGCGTTTCGACGGCGGTGTTTCTCGTAGACTTCAATTCTTTCAACCGCTCGCGCGTCCGCTAATTCTCTCTGGGTGATGTTTCCTTCTTCACGGCCGTCATCGCGTTGCTGCTGCTTGGACCGCAACCGCAACAATTCTTGCACGGTATGGGAAGGTACATTCCAACCGTCGGCTTTGAGGTAAACGTCCTTAGCCACGGAGAGCCACCACGTTGCCCTCGGACGGCAAGGCATACTTCGCCCATGCTTCCATGACCTTGCGGCGTTTCTTCAGGAGGTCGCCGCGTTGATAGGCTGCATGCGTATCGTCCTTCACGGCGTGGTTCAGCACCTTCTCTAAAACATTATGCGAGAAGCCGGTCTCCTCCTCCGCCCAGGTGCGCAGCGTGGAGCGAAAGCCGTGGGTAACGATTCGTCTTCCTTGCTTCGGGTCTACCCATCCTTTGTCACCGGCATCAACCCTGCTCTTGTGCATACGTTTGATGACAGAGAGCAGCGCCGCGTTGGACATCGGACGATCCGGGTGTGCGCCTTCAAATAGCAGTCCGCTACTGAAGCGAGGAAGCGCTGCCAGTAACTCGACAACCTCTGGCGCGAGGGGAATGCGCTGTTCGTTCTCAGCACCCTTGGCACCCTTCAGGCCCGCTCCGGCAGGGATGGTCCACAGATCGTCGTCAATCTGTGACCACTGGGCCTGCCGTATCTGGTCGTCTCGTGCGCCCGTCAGGATCGCGAATTCCAGCGCGCGAGGGGATAGCCCCTCCATCGCATTCAGGTCCGCCATGAATACCTTGATCTGTGTGTAAGGCAGGGACGGCTGTTTCTTCTTCGGCGTCGTCAACTTCGGTGAGGGGAGTATCGACTTCAGGTTCCCCTTCCATGCGGCTGGGTTGTCGCCCTCGCGGTAGCCCTTGGCCTTTGCCCAATCGAGAATCGCCTCCATTCGACCGCGGGTGCGATAAGCCGTCTCGGTCTTGTCGTACCAGATGGGCGTCAGAATTTTCAGCACATGGTCCTTGTCCACCTGATCGACCGGATGTTTGCCAATCACGGGGTAGGCATACATCTTCAGCGTCATGTGCCACTGACCCGCATGCTTGTCGTTCTTCCACTCATGCTGCTTCATGGTGATGTACTGCTGAGCCGCATCCTTGAACGTCGGGACGGCGGACTTCTCCCGCTCGGCCTTCCGATGCTCGATAGGGTCTATGCCGTCATCGAGGAGTTGGCGTTGCTTCCTCGCCCGCTCACGGGCTTCTGCCAGCGTCCAGTTCTTGACTGAGCCCAGGCCCATGTCGCGAACGCGCCCGTTGCGCGCATATCGGAACACCCAACTCTTCGCGGCCTTGCCTATGTTCCTGCCTTTTCCCGTCTGGACCTGGAGGTACAAACAGCCGCCGTCTGCGTAGTTTCCCGGCTTCTTTTCGGTCTCTACTCGCCTAGCCGTCAAATTACCCATCAAAATAACCCACGCTACAACCCATACCTGTGGATTGGATTGTACGGGACGCACTTGGACAATGGAAGACAGCAAGGCCAATAAAAACGCTGGCTAAGCGAAAGATTAGGGACAACGCGGGACGGTGTGGGACGTGTTCCTTACAGATGCCTCTTCCGCCATCTCGACTCCTCGCATCGATAATGGTTTGAAAAAGCCTAAGGAGTGGCGTACTCCTATGGACGTGATCCAGACCACACTCCATACGTCCCAACTCATAGCGGTGGGTCTCTTGACTCTGCTGACCGCGTGTAGTGGTGGTGGTGGCGGAAGTGACGCACCGCCTCAGCCACCCGGCACTGCACCACCGCCTCCCGCACCGCCGCCTCTAACGCCGCCGTCGACACCAGCGCTCGAGGTGCAGCGAGTCTTCCCGAACCTGAGTTTCTCGCAACCGGTATCGATGAGGCAGGCGCCTGGCGATTCAAGTCGTTGGTATATCGTCGAGCAAAGCGGTGTCGTGCGTGTTTTCAACAACGATCAAGCAACCAACACGTCTAGCGTATTTGTCGACACCTCGGCGCGGGTCAACGACAACTTCTCGGAGTCCGGTCTGCTCGGTATGGCCTTCCATCCGGGATTTCCGTCGACCCCGGAGGTGTATCTGTCCTACACGGATGGCGGCGCGCCGCTGATTTCGATCCTTTCGCGATTTCAACTCGACAACACAGGTCTGGCGCTCGACCCCGCATCCGAGGACGTTCTACTGCGGATAACTCAGCCGCAGAGCAATCACAATGGTGGCGATCTGGCCTTCGGCCCGTCCGGCTTCTTGTACGCCAGCTTCGGCGATGGCGGTGGCTCCGGTGATCCCGGAGAAAACGCGCAGAACGTGGGTAACCTGCTCGGCACGGTGATTCGCATCAACATCGACGGCAGTTCACCGTACGAAATTCCGACCGATAATCCGTTCTTCGGCAGTAGCCTCTGCGTGCTGGGATCGAGCGCTGGTCAGTGCCCTGAGATCTTCGCCTGGGGTTTGCGCAATCCCTGGCGAGTCAGTTTCGATTCCATGACGGGCGACCTATGGGTCGCGGACGTCGGCCAAAGCGCCTGGGAGGAAATCGATCGGATCGTGCTAGGCGGCAACTACGGCTGGAACGATCGCGAGGGCGCACATTGCTTCGATCCGCCTTCAGCCTGCGCAACGGGTTTCGAGGAACCGGTGACCGAGTATGACCACGCTGTTGGCCGGTCTGTTACGGGTGGCTACGTTTATCGCGGAACCACGATCGCAGACCTCTTCGGCTGGTACCTGTTCGGCGACTTCGTGTCCGGCAGAATCTTTGCGATCCCGGCGGACAGCCAACCGACCGTTGTTCCCGAAGTGGTGGGCAATGCCGGCTTCAACATTCCGACGTTCGCCGTGGACGCGGACGGTGAGCTGTACGTGATCGCATACGGCGCGGGCACGATTCATCAAGTTGTCGCTGCACCCTGATTCTGCTTTCGGGGCGTCAATCTCCCGCTAACCCGGGACGATGATGGGTCTGTGACTCGGGACAGCCCTGAGCGTTGCGCCTCTCGCGTGGGCTGTCTTCCCCAACATGACCGCTTGCGTTGCACTTTGCGCGCGCTCACCAGTCGCCGCTTCAAGATTATCAATCGCTTGTTTCTGAAGCTTTACGGCCCTTTTGCCCCCTGCTTTGGCATTCGCGTCGACCTTGTTTGCTTTCTTCAGATTCTGCTGAAATTGAACATTTGGATATGGAATCGGAACGAAAGGCGCAGGTGGAGTGAGCGTTGGTAGTTCACTAGATCCCCAAATCCAACAGGTTGTAGTCCTTGAGGTCTGCCCGGGCTTCCGGTGACCAGCGATACGATCGCGCCTCCGCGGCAAGGGGGGCATACCGATAGGGCTGCTCGTCCGGAAACCGCTGCCGTCGTGCATCGATCGCGTACATGATCAGTCGCGAACGCTCGCGGATCCGCTGCTCGTCGTACACCGCAACGGGATTGTGCACGCCCCCGGCCGTGACGCCGAGAACGGACCTGCGCCGATGAAACCCGAAGTTGATCGTAACGCGCACGTCTTTACTGGTGTTTGCAAAAGAGCCGTGAATCGCCTGGCGGTTGCAGATCGCGACGTCGCCCGGACCGCAGATCAGGGGTACCGCTTCCGGCAGCCGATCCGAACCGGCGGCTGCCACCATGGCCTTGATGTCGGCTTTGCCCGTTCTGTGCGATCCGGGAACGACCCACAGGCCGTTGGTGGGGGTGCAGCCGTAAAGTTGCGCCATGAAGTTGAAGCCATGGGTATCCGCATCCAGCGCCGGATCGTCCCAGTGCGTCCAGCCGTCCTGGTGCCAAGCGACCGAACCACCCAGGCCAGGCTGCTTGATCCACACCGCTTCGTTGAACGGCGTGAAGTCCGCGCCGTTGATCGCTTCCGCAACCGCCAGCAACTGCGGGTGACCGTATACCCGCAAACAGGCATCGGAAAACTGCAACGAACCAAGCACGAGTTGGACGACATGTTCCGGCGCGTCCGTCGGCGGCGTGGGCTCGTTCATCTTCGCCGGATGCCGGCCATGGGCATGGTCGGTGCCGCCCAAAGGATCGCTGAGCGGTCGCACCCAGCTTACTGTCGGAGCCTTGCAGTCCACGCCAAGCGCCTGTCGGCCCTGTCGATCGACGACTGCTCCTTTCGCCACCGGCGCGCGCGCCAGCATCTGGGCTACGTCCCGCTCGATGTCGCGAAGTTCGTCCGCTTCGAGCACGCCTTCAAAGATGTAGAAACCACAGCGTGAGTACGCTTCCAGGATCGCGGCGTCGAGGCTGCCGTCCTCTGTGAAGAGAATCGGTCCTCGATTGTCGAGGGCCAGGGCGCGTTCCTCGCCTTGCTCGCGATAGCGGGCCATGGCCGGTTCGTCAGGCCCATAGTCGACGATGGGCACCTCTATGAGCGGCAGGTTTGCCATTTGATTCGCTCCTAGGCCTCCTCGTCCTCGTCGGCGTCCGGATTCATGCCGGCCTCGATTTTCGCCATGCGTTCCTGATGGTCGAAATACCGATTGAGCATTTGCTTGGCGAACACCCCGACGATCGCCAGAACGGGAATGAGCACCCACACAACGTCTGGCGAGAGTAACTTTTCGAAGAACGCTGCCACGGATCGTCTCCTTGGGGTGCATCAGACGAGACGCCTTTTATACCACTTCGCACACAGCAATGCCGTCGCCAGCCACATCGGCATGGTCCCGAACTAATCAATCCGCGTATGCTTTCGCCAACGTCATCCCTCAACGGAAGGGAAATCTGCGATGGGCGCTCTGGAAGAACGAGTCAAAGTGATGCGGCGGCCAGCCCGTGGGTGACGAGATCACGAGCAGCCATTTCACCGCTGCCGACTTCAGCGCCTTTCATGAGCGGCTGAGCATCGAGACCGATGCGATAAACGATCACTTCAGGAACAACCGCTTCAGTCCTCGAGGTGAAACGGCAGGCTTTGAGCTCGAAGCCTGGCTGGTCGACCCCAAGGGCAGCCCCGCACCGGTGAACAATCGCTTTCTGGAGACCCTCGACAATCCGCTGGTGGTACCCGAACTCGCAGCATTCAACGTGGAGCTCAACGGTAGCCCCACCAGCTTGTCCGGCCGTGTGTTCACCCGACTGCACGACGAACTTGCGGCAACCTGGAAGGCGTGCTGCGAGTGCGCTGACGACATGGGATACCAACTGGTGACCATTGGCATCCTGCCGACGGTATCGGCCGAGCAATTGAATTCCCAGCACATGTCCGACATGAAGCGCTATCACGCGATCAACGATCAGGTGATGTCGCTGCGCGACGGAGCACCCCTGCAGTTGAACATCGACGGACGACAACCGCTGGCATTGACGCACCAGGACGTCATGATCGAGGCTGCCGCGACGTCTTTTCAGGTGCACCTGCAGTGTCGACCTGCGGCAGCGGTGCGGGCCTTCAACGCTGCGCTGGTCGCCTCTGCGCCACTGGTCGCCGTGTCCTGTAACTCGCCGTTCCTGTTCGGGCACGAACTCTGGAGCGAGACACGCATTCCGCTGTTTGAACAGGCCGTCAACGTGGGCCCCGGTCATCCCCAACGGGTGGGATTCGGTACCGGCTACATCCGGGAAAGCCTGTTCGAATGCTTCCTGGAGAACCTCGAGGCGCATCCCGTGTTGCTCCCCGTGCTGCTCGACGAGCCACCTCATCAGTTCGCCCACCTGCGCTTCCACAACGGCACGATCTGGCGTTGGAATCGACCGCTGATCGGTTTCGATTTCGACGGTCAGCCACACCTGCGGATCGAGCACCGGGTCATCCCTGCCGGACCGACCATCACCGACTGCATTGCCAACGCCGCGTTCTACTACGGTCTCGTTCAGAGCTTCGCAGCCGATGAGGAGCCCATCGAGGGGGCCATCGATTTCGACTCCGCAAAAGCAAACTTCTACGCCGCGGCACGCGCCGGCCTCGACGCAGATCTGGTGTGGTCTGAAGGCGAGCGCATCGGCGCCCGACAACTGATTCTCGAACGCCTGCTGCCCGCGGCACGCCGCGCGCTGACGCGCTTGAACATTCCACGCACCGAGATCGACCAGCATCTCGACATCATCCAGGCGCGCGCGGATTCCGGCCAGACAGGCGCCGAGTGGCAACGCAACTGGGTACGGCGGCACGGCCCCGACATGGCCGCGTTGACGCTCGCCTATCACGAAGCACAACAAAGCGACGAACCGGTAGGCAGTTGGTCGAACCCATGACGGTGACCCTGCATCACCGTCATCCGGATGCTGAACTGTGGGACGTGCCGGCCGAGGCGCTCGCGATGGAGCTCAACGGGCCGACGCTCATCCACATCCCGGGCGTCAAGCAACCGGAACTGTTCGTGTCGGTGCTGCTGCACGGGGATGAAAGCAGTGGCTGGGACGGCGTGCGGCAACTGTTGCGCGAGCTGGGGCCCACACTGCCACGCGCCATGGCGCTGCTGATCGGCAACGTCACCGCGGCGGCACACCGCGTCCGACACATGCCGAACGAGGCGGACTACAACCGCATCTGGAGGCCCGGGCCTTCGGCGGAACAACAGATGGCCCAACAGATACTCTCGGGCGTGCGCGAACGCGGCTGTTTCGCCTGCATAGACATACACAACAATTCGGGCCGCAATCCACACTACTGCGTGCTCACCGAAGACTCTCCGACGACCCTCGGGCTGGCCAGGCTGTTCAGCCAACGCGCAGTGTTCACGCGCGCCCCGGACACGGTATCCACCCTGGCACTATCCGCGATCGGGCCGGCGCTGACCATTGAATGCGGACAAGCCTGCGATCCGGCGAGCGCGGCGCGAGCGCGCGCCTATGTCGAGGCGTTGCTGATGCTCGACTCGCTGCCCGCCGCACAACCGGCGGAGCTGGAGTTGTACCGAAGCGATGTGCGGGTGCTGATCGACGAGCGGGCCGCCTTCGGCTTCGACGACTCCGCATCGGTGCAGTTACGGCCCGAACTCGAACAGCAGAATTTCCGCTCCCTGCCTGCGGGTACCCTGATGGCAACGCTGCATGGCGAGGCTCCGCAAACGATGCGCCAGCCGTTACGCGCCACCAATGGCGCGATGCACGATGTTACGGATCGCTACTTCGTGGGGCGTGGCACCGAAATCCGTCTGCGGGAAGCCGTGATTCCGGCGATGTACACCACCAATGCCGACATCGCGCGCCAGGATTGCCTGTGCTACTTCATGGAGCGGCTCGCGCCGCTTCACAGCAATGCGTGACTCCTGCTATAAGGGTCGTTCGCCGTCAGGACTTCACGATGCTTGCTGCTCGACGACTGCTGCATACCAGCGGCACCTTCAAGATGATGCGCGGTCAACTCATCGACCCCGTCATCGCCTTCGAAACCTGGGGACACCAGAATCGTGATCGTGACAATACGGTACTGATCTTCACCGGACTCTCGCCCAATGCACATGCCGCGTCATCACCCGAAGATGCCAGCGCCGGCTGGTGGGAAGACATGGTCGGACCGGACAAACCAATCGATACGAACCGCTACTTCGTGGTCTGCATCAATTCGATCGGCTCCTGCTTCGGCTCCACCGGACCCGCCTCCGTCAATCCACAAACCGGCCAGCCCTACCGGCTGACGTTTCCCGTGCTATGCGTCGAGGATATCGCCAAGGCCGGCGCTGAGGTGATTCGCTCGCTGGGCATCGAGTCTGTGTTTGCCACTGTGGGCGCATCAATGGGTGGAATGATCGCGCTTGCGTTCTGTATGTTGTTCCCGGACTTCAGCCGTGCGTTGGTGAGCATCTCCTCTGCCAGTCGTGCCCTGCCTTTCTCCATCGCACTACGCTCGCTGCAACGCGAAATGATTCACAAAGACCCGAACTGGAACAACGGCAACTACGATGCCGAACACGGCCCGGTGGCTGGCATGCGACTGGCCCGTAAGCTGGGCATGATCACCTACCGTTCGTCCCAGGAGTGGGAACGTCGGTTCGGCCGCGAGCGCGCCACCGACGAGACCTTGAAGGCTGGCCCGTTCGGCATCGATTTCGAAGTCGAGTCGTACCTCGAAGCGCACGCCAACAAATTCATTGGCGCGTTCGATGCCAACTGCTATCTCTATCTATCCCGCGCAATGGACCTGTTCGATGCGGCCGACCACGGCGGCAAGGTCGCCGACGGGCTCGCGAGGGTGAGAGTGGATCGGGCCCTGGTCATCGGCGTCGAGACCGACTTTCTCTTTCCGTTGCATCAGCAGCGCGAACTCGCCGAAGGCTTGGGCAATACGGTTTCCGAAGTAGATTTCAGGCCACTCGCATCGGTGCAGGGTCACGATTCGTTCCTGGTCGATATGGATCGCTTCCGCCCAGCGGTCGCCAGTTTTTTCTAGGGCGCTCAGCCGAGGAGCTTTATGTAGGCTCCGTCGTGATCGTCGCGCAGGTCGATTCTGCCGATAGCGGCGGCCGCATATCCTGCGCTCAGCAACTCCCGAAGACAGGCGTCCGCGCGGGCGGTCTCCACTCCGGCAAGCAGTCCTCCAGCCGTCTGCGGGTCAGCCAGCACTCTTACCGTTGCCTGCGTTGGCGAGCAGTCCTCGAAACTGCAATCGGCAAATATCTGTTCGTTATTTCGCTGAAGCGAACTCGCCTCTCCAGCATCGAGCAACTCGAGCGCCCCTTGCAGATGTGGTATCGCCGAGACATCCAGGCGGGCGCTGAGCGCCGCCGCACGCAACATCTCACCAAGGTGTCCCAACAAACCGAAACCCGTGACATCGGTGCAACCGGCAGTACTGTGCGCGCGAACAATCTTGGCAGCTTTCGCATTTGACTGGTCCATGCAGTCGATAGCTTTCGTGAGCCACTGCGAACGCGCCTTACCCACCATGTTCGCAGCGAGCAGCACTCCGGTACCAAGCGGCTTGGTGAGCAGCAGCACGTCACCGTCGCGCAATCCGGCCTTGGTCATGGGCTTGTCAATCAGACTGCCCGTCACCGCAAAGCCTAAAGAAGTTTCCGCCCCTTCGCTCGAATGTCCGCCGGCCAGTGCCGCGCCGTGTTCATTCAGCACGTCCACCGCACCCCTCATCAGCAGATACAAGTCATCCTCCATGAGTTGCTCTGCCATCAACTGCACCGTCACGACTGCCAGCGCGGCCACCGGTTGGGCCCCCATCGCAAAGATGTCATTGAGGCTGTGGTGCGTGGCGATGCGACCGAACAGATAGGGGTCGTCGATCATGCTGCGGAAGCTATCGACGCTGATGACGATCTGCGACCCGTTACCTTTCAACAATGCCGCGTCGTCACCAATGCCGGCGTCGACATCCGGATGGGCGGTGGTCGGCAGTTGCCGCAGTACCCGGGTCAACAGGTCTGCACCCAACTTCGAGCCGCAACCGCCGCAACGCATCGCGTCGGGCAGATCATCCCGCAGTGCCGGCGCAACCGTCGGCGCCACCAAACTCATGTCGGGAAGCTCCTGGAACCGGCGCATGAACCGTCGATCGATCCAGTCCTTCCAGCGCCATACCCAGCTACCGGTCGCAAACCAATCTCCCCTGGACGCAGTGGCCACCTGGCCACCTTCCGAGATCAAGCTCAGAAAACGAGTCTGGGCCCGGAATCGCCGCAAGCGACGTCCTTCCAGTGCGCGGATCAGGTTGTCAGCCAGCGGGGGACCCTGGCGCACGGCAAATACACCCGACTTGGGTCGCGGCTGACCGGACACGCCGGCAACGTCGCCGGTGGAAAAGACCGTGTCGTGCGAGGTCGAGCGAAGATAATCGTCAACCAGAATGAAGCCTTGATCGTTCACCGCCAGCCCGCTACGACGCGGCCACTCCGGTGCTTCGACGCCCGTTACCCAGAACACCTCGTCTGCATCGATACGTCCGCCGGTAGTGCTCTCCAGCCGGCCTCCCGCCACCCGACAGACGTCGAATTGGTACTCGACGCGAACGCCCTGCGCGGCGAACAGCCCCTCGAAGTGGGTCTGCACTCGCCGATTGTGACCGGTGAGCAAATTCGACGACGCCGTTGCCACGGTCACCGTCAGGTCACCGATGCCACCCAGTACGAACTGCACCGCCAGTGCCAATTCGACCCCGCCGGCGCCCCCACCCACCACGACGATGTGCACAGACTCACCGCTGCGCAATCTGGATTCCGAACTGGCCCGAACCGCATTCCAGTGCGGCAGGAACCGACCGATGGGCTTGACCGGGACGACCCCGGCATCAACATCCACGCCACTGAAACCGGGCGCCGCGCCACAATTGATCGACACCACGTCGTAGCGGAAGTCGGGATGATCGTGGAGTTGGATGGTGTGTCCATCCAGGTCGAGACCGGACACTTCGTCGGCGATGAATCGGGCCCCCGCGGCCTGCGTCAGCGGTCCAAGGTCGATGTGAATCTGATCAAAGGTGTAGTGTCCGGCGATGTGCCCGGGCAGCATTCCCGAATACGGCGTATGCGACTCACGCGCGATGACTGTGGTGCGGATTCCAGGAGGTGGCGCCATGGCGAGCCGCTTCAACACCTGGACATGACTGTGGCCACCGCCAATCAGAACCAGCTCGCGTACCGGCGGCGCGAGGGCAGGCGTCAAGGGGTGTTCAATCTAGCGAGGTCATTCGTCGTCGAATTCCAGATAATCGAGGTCCTCGCTCAAACGCCGCTGTTCATCACGCACTTCGAGGGCGCGACGTATTTCCAGCGCGCGCGCTGCTATTTCCTTCGGACTCGCATCGAGTGCCTCGTCCAGGTCGACCTCATCGTCGTCAAAGTCGTCCTTATCGTCCTCGGACAAGGACACGTCATAGTCGTCTTCGACTTCGTCGACTTCGTCTTCTCGGACGTCATCGTCTTCGATTTCGCCGGCCATGCCTCAAAGACTCCAACGCGACGCCTGCCGCAAGAGACCCAGGGCAGGTATCCTGGTCGCATCGCTGGTGTTTTTATGCCCGGATTGGAACGCTGTCAAGCATAGCGTTCACAACCGCTCGGCGACCGTGCTATTTTTGAGCCCTTACGCAACCCACCGGGTGGTTTTACATGAGCTATCTGCTCGAGGACATTCGGGTAATCGACGCCGCCTCCTACCTTGCAGGACCCGGCGCCGCGACCGTGCTCGCCGACTACGGCGCGGATGTTATTAAGATCGAACCGCCCCAGGGGGACGGCTACCGAAACCTGGTCGGCAACTATCCCGTCGGGTATCACTGGCTGTTGACCTCGCGCAACAAACGCAGCCTTGGATTGGATCTGTCTCAGGACGAAGGCCGCGCGGTATTGCATCAACTGATCAAGGGAGCCGATGTCATCCTGACGAACTTCGTCGGCGCCCAGTTGGATCGCTACGCGCTGGGCTACGAGACCCTCAAGGCGCTCAACCCGCGGCTGATCTATGCGCATCTGACGGGCTATGGTACCGAAGGCCCGGATAAGGCCCGCCGCGCCTTCGATGTGACGGCGTGGTGGGCGCGCTCGGGGATGATGGAGTTCATTCGTGACCCAGGCCAGATGCCGTTGTCGGCGGCGCCAGGGATGGGCGACCATGCGACCGCAACCGCTTTGTTCGCGGCCATCATGTCCGGGTTGTATCGGCGTGAGCGCACCGGTGAGGGAAGCTATGTCGCCACCTCGCTGATCGCTAACGGGGCCTGGGCCAATGGTATGGCCCTGCAGGGCATCTATGCCGGGGCCGACCTGGGCACCCACCGTCAGGAGAAAGGTTGGTTCAGCCCGTTCACCTCGATCTACCAGACGCGTGATGATGAGTATCTGGTGTTCGCCATCATCAATCCGGCCCGCGAATGGGAGCCGCTATGCAAGGCGCTGGATCGTCTGGAATGGCTGGACGATCCGCGCTTTGAACTCGCCGTGATCATGAAACACCGCCTCGAACTGCGCGATCTGATAGCTGCGCGGGTGGCCGAACTGGACCGCACCGAATTGGTGGAACTGCTGGATCTCCACGACATCACCTACAGTCGGGTCATGCCGATGGCGGAGGTGGCCCACGACGAACACCTCATCGCCAACGGAATCGTGGTCCCGACGGATGATCCGGGCGAAGACTACCAATGGACCATCGCGAGCCCGATCACGATTGCCGAGGAACCGAAGAAACCGCCCAAGCGAGCGCCTGATGTCGGTGCGCACAGCGTTGAAGTGCTACGCGAATCCGGGTTCGGGCAAGCGCAGATCGACGCGCTGATCGCCAACGGAGTCGTAGTTGTGGCCACGGACTAACCTGGAGAGATCAGATGTACCAGCAGTACAAAGAGGCCTGGCGGGAACTCACCGCGCCCGGCGCGCCCTTCGAGGTGGAATATGTCGACGTTGGCGGCGTCTCGATTAAGTCCTATGCCGCCGCGCCGGGCAGCCTGAGGGACGTATGGCTGGCATCGGCCGCCTTCGCCGACAACGACTACCTGGTCTATCAGGACGAGCGGTGGACCTACGCAGAGGCCCATCGCGACGTGGCTTCAATCGCCAACTGGCTGATCGCCGAAGGCGTTGGCCCGGGCGACTACGTGGCGATCGCCATGCGCAACTACCCGGAATGGCTGTTGAGCTATTGGGCGACCATTTCCATCGGTGCGGTGGTCGTGGGTATGAACGCCTGGTGGATCGGCCCGGAGATGGTCCATGTGCTGAACGATTGCGCACCCAAGGTGGTGGTTTGCGACGAGGAGCGCATGCGCAGGATTCTCGAGCATCGCGATGAGATTCCAGAACTGGTCGTCACCAGCGTGCGCTTGCCCAAGGGCGCTCCCGACGGGGTGGTGCCCTGGCACACGGTGATCGAGGTCGGCGGACCGCTTCCGGACGCCACGGTCGATCCGGACAGTGATGCATGCATCTTCTACACCTCCGGCACCACCGGCGCGCCGAAAGGTGCGCAACTCACCCATCGGGGTTGCGTTGCCAACCTCATGAGCCTGGCATTCGCAGGAAGTCTGGCAGGCCTGTCGACGCAGAAACGCACTGGCGAAACGGCGCCCCCGGCGACGCCCGGCGCAGCACTGGTCACGACGCCGTTGTTTCATGTCACAGCGAACAACTGCGTGGCACACGGGATGACGCTCGGCGGGGGCAAACTGGTTCACATGTACCGCTGGAACGCCGCTGATGCCCTGCGGCTGATCGAGCAGGAGCGCATTACCGCGATGACCGGCGTTCCGGTGATGGCGCGCGAGGTGATCTCCCACCCGGACTTCGCCAGCACGGACACCTCCAGCTTGCAGTCCCTGGGCGGCGGGGGCGCGCAACTGCAACCCGATCTGGTCGGCAAGATCGACGAAGCGGCGCCAACGGCACGCCCCAACACCGGTTACGGCATGACCGAAACCTGCGGCATCATCACGTCCATCGGCGGCGACTATTTCGTCGATCGACCCGACAGCGCCGGACCGGCAACGCCCGTTTACGACGTCAAATGCGTGGATGCACAAGGCAACACCGTTGCCCAGGGCGAGGTGGGTGAGCTGTGGGTGAAAGGCGCCCAGGTGATCCGTGGTTACCTGAACCGGGAGGACGCAACCGCGGAGGCGATCACCGACGGTTGGCTGCATACCGGTGACATCGCCCGGATCGATGAGGACGATTTCATCTACATCGTCGACCGGCTCAAGGACATGGTCTTGCGCGGCGGCGAAAACGTTTACTGCGCGGAAGTCGAAGCCGCTCTGTTCGAGCACGAATCGGTAGCCGAATGTGCCGTGTTCGGCGTGTTGGACGACCGCCTCGGCGAGGAGGTCGGTGCGGCGGTGGTGGTGCGCGAGGGCCTGGAACTTGCCGCGGACAGCCTCCGCGGTCACTGCGCCAGCCTGATCTCCGCGCACAAGATTCCACGCTATATCTGGTTTCTGGAAAGCGAATTGCCACGCAACGCCAGCGGCAAATTCGTCAAAGGCGAGCTGCGCGACACGCTCAATCTCGCAGACGCCGTCTGAACCACGGCATGTGGGCAATCATCCTTTCTGCGGTGCTATCCGCGTTGTTGACCACCACGCTACTGTGCGCGGTCGCCTGGTACGCCTATCAGCATCGTCTGCGGGGCCTCATCGAAGCTGAGGTAGCGCGCCGCGTGGACCAGTACGGCGAAGTCATGGAGCAGCGGGTGCGCAGCGGCATCGTCAAGGCCGTCGACGACGTGACTTCGGTGGAAGCGCTGCAGAGGTCCGTGACGAAAAGCCAGGACACCTTCCTGAATGCGCTGTTCGGCGTGCGCACGCCGAAGCGCGACTGAATCAGTCCCTGAACACCGGCCGCTTGGCGATCAGCTCAACTCGTCGGCGCCGTTGTCGCGGCCTGCGCGGCGCTGTGCGAGGCTATCGGCAGTCACGGCCCCATGGCGCATGAATCCATCGATTGCGGCAGCAACACCTTCAGGTTCGTGCACCGCAACCTCGTGCCCGGCGCGAGAGAACACCTGCAGCGTGGCGTTCGGCAGGCGATTAAAGTCCGCCAGGTTGGCTGCCAGCAGCGAGTCGACCGCGCCCGCCAGCACCAGGGTCCGGGTAGACAGATCGACCAGCCGGTCACCGACCCGTAACTGCGCGAACGACTCCGCGCCCTGCACATAGTGGCCTTCCGAGACCGCAAGAATGTGATCGATGCGGCTGTTGAACCAGGCGTCGGTCTCGACATCAGGTCGAAAGCGCGTCGCGACGTACTCCGCCATGTAGGAGCTTCGATCGCCTCGGCGGCGCCGGTCGACCAGGAAGTCACGCACTTCCTGATCCGGCAGTGGGTAACCGTCCGCCGGTACCGAGGCCATGAGAATCAGGCGCGCGATGCGCTCGGCGTGCTCCAGCGCGAGCACGTAACCGATCCCACCGCCCATGCTGTGGCCGGCAAAGCTGAAGCCCACCAACCCCAGATGATCGGCCATGCCGATGACATCGGCTGCATATTGCTCCAGGGAGTAACCGTCCGCGGTGTGCTCGCTGTCGCCGGTGCCGCGACACTCCATCAGAATCACCTGATAGCGGTCCCTCAGCAACGCTGCAGCCGGCTCCCAATTGACTCGCGACGCGGTATAGCCGTGGTGCAGCAACAACGGCTCGCCGTCGCCCTGGACGTCGTACCACAGGCGCGCGCCATTGATGGTCGCATGAGCCATCCGAACTTTCCCCGTTTCAACAGGACCAGATTCGACCGGACCAGATTCGACCGCAGTCGGCTGGTCAATGAGGACGCGATTCTGCAATGATGCGCGAAGGAACGCCACCAGGCATCGAGCAATGATCGAACACATTCCCTTCGGCCGCACCGGCCACAACAGCAGTCGGACGATCTTCGGCGCAGCAGCGCTTGGCGCGATGTCCCAGGAACGAGCCAACACGGTGCTCGAGTTGCTGCCAAGCTACGGCGTCAACCACATCGACACGGCCGCGAGCTACGGCGATTCGGAACTGCGCCTGGCGCCCTGGCTCGCCGAACACCGGGACAGCGTATTTCTCGCCACCAAGACCGGGGATCGTACCGCCGCTGGCGCCCGCGAGTCGCTACACAAGTCGCTTGCGCGTCTGGGCGTGGCCCAGGTCGACCTCATTCAGATGCACAACCTGGTCGACGAGGCCGAGTGGCAGACGGCAATGGGCCCGAACGGGGCGCTGGAAGCGCTGATCGAAGCACGCGATGAGGGATTGGTTCGGTTCATCGGCGTCACCGGACACGGCACCCGCGTCGCCGCGATGCACCTGCGCAGCCTGGAGCAGTTCGATTTCGACTCCGTGCTGCTGCCGTACAACTTCTCGATGATGCAGCAGCCGGAGTACGCAGACGATTTCGACACGTTGGTCGCGTTGTGTGAGCAACGCCAGGTAGCCGTGCAAACCATTAAATCGGTCGCCAGGCGTCGCTGGACCGATCAGGACGAGGACAAGCGCTTCAGTTGGTACATGCCCATCCGTGAACCGGAGGCATTGCGCCGCGCGGTCCACTACGTGCTCGCCCGCCCCGGACTGTTTCTGAACACGTCGAGCGACGCGACCATTCTGACCGACACGCTAACGGCCGCCGCCGAATGGACGTCGGAGCCGGCAGCTACGCCGGACGATGCGGCGCTGACGCGTGATGTTGCGAGCATGGGTATCGAGCCTTTGTTCGTGCGCGGCGTCACCGACACGATCTAACTAACGTCCGCCGGCGACACTACGGCGTAACAATATTGAACGGGCCGGCCTGACGATCCAACAGCAGGAAGAAACTGATCAGCTCGGTGACGCTCCCGTCCACCTCGAGTTCATCGGAGAACAACGTTTCGCGCAGTCCCGCGGAACCCGTCACCAGCCGAAGAAACAACGATCGCGTCAAGGTGAGCGTGGCGCTTGCGTCGGCGTCTGCAATGCCCTGATGGTGGTGTAGCACCGCGTTCTCCATTTCCAGGACATGGGTTTCGTCGACGTCGGTGAACACCACGTTGATGGTCATCGTGACACCGCTCGCCTTCTGCCCATCGATGCGGGTTGCCATCGAGTCCAGGAACGATGCGATCGGAATGCGCGCAAGCAGTCCACCGGCATCCGCCAGATTCACGTTGCCGGGAGCCGGGCCGTGCCGAAGTTCGTAAGCCCCCGTCAGGTAGACGTCCCGCCACGGGCCGGATTCCGCCTGGTAGCCAAGCTGATCGTAGCTGCGGGCCAGCAGCGCACGCGCCACCACATTGTCAGGCTCGGCAAACACGAGGTGATTGACGACCTGGGCAACCCAACGGTAGTCACCTGCCGCGTAGGCCTGTTCGGCGTTGCTGAGCAGCTCATCAGCGCCGCCCATGAACTCGACGTAGCGACGCCCCGCCGGTTCCGGCGGCAGCGGGTCGAGGTGCGCGGGCACGCCGTCGTACCAGCCGAAATAGAACTGATAGACGGCCTTCGCATTGTGCCGGGCCGTCCCGTAGTAGCCTCGCACGGCAAACTCCCGGCGCAACGATTCAGGCAACTCGATCGCCTCCGCAATCTCGGCGGATGTCAGGCCCTGGTTGGCCATGCGCAGGGTCTGATCGTGAATGTACTTGTACACGTCCCGCTGCTTTTTCATGTAGGCGACGATTTCCGGCGTGCCCCACACCGGCCAGTGGTGGCTGCCGAAATAGCTGGTCGCGCGTTGCCCAAACAGGCCCAGGGCCTCATCGATGTAGTTGCTCCAACGCAAGGCGTCGCGCACCTTGGCACCTCGCAGGGTGTAAACGTTGTGCAGGTTACGAGACAGCACTTCCGCGCCACAGAATGCCCCCAGGTCCGGCAGGAAGAACGTGAATTCGGCTGGTGCTTCCGAACCCGGCGCGAACTGGAACTCGAAGCGCACCCCATCGAGGGTCATCTGTTGGACCGTGTGATCCACGATGTCGGTCGGTGCGAGTATCGAAACCCTGCCATTGGCCGCCGGTTCTTTGCCCAGCCCGGTATCGACATGCCCGCGGATCGACCGGGCCAGGGGCCGTCCATACATCAATCCTGCCCGCCGGGTCATCGCCGGGCCGGCAATGACATTTTCGCTGACGGCTTCGTGCAGGAACCCTGCGGGCGCCACGATACGTACGTTGCTCCGTTCCTCGGGCGTCAGGACCCCGTCAACGCCACCAAAGTGATCGACGTGACTGTGCGTGAACAGTACCGCCACCACCGGTTTCGGCGGCAGATGGGCACGGGCAAACGCGAGCGCGGCCGCGGCGGTCTCGCGCATGGTCAAGGGATCGACCAGAATCCAGCCGGTCTCGCCGACGATGATGGTCAGGTTCGCCAGATCGTAACCACGAACCTGGTAGACGCCCGGCGTTACTTCATACAGCCCGTGCAATCCGTTCAAGCGCGCCTGGCGCCAGAGGCTTGGGTTGACGCTTTCGGGTGCGTCACCGGCGACAAAACCGTACTGATCCTGATCCCAGACCACCCGACCGTCGTCCCGGGTTATGCGCAACGATTCGGATCTCGCGATCAAACCGCGTTCGGCGTTGACAAAGTCTGCCGGATCGTCCAGATCAAGCAGGCTCGCGAGTTCGTTGTTGGCCGTCACCGTGTGCTGGGTGGGCGCGCTGTGCCCGAGCGCATCCGCATCCATCGAGCGCGGCACGGTCACCGCGCGATCACAACCCGCAAGCAGGCATACCGCCACCACAATTACCGCCCTGATCATCACACCTCCCTTCACTAACGCGTGACAGATTACGTGACCCACATGCTAACCTCGACTGATGACCTGGCTCACGGGAAACGATGACGCCCGCTCGGCGCTCGAGGGTGTGCTGGGCTTGCGTCCGGAACTGTTGTCTCGGTATCGGGCGTTTTACGCGACCTTCTGGGAGGACGGACTGGTACCCCCGCGCACGCTGGAACTGTGCAGACTGCGCGTCGCTGCCATTCACGAATGCGAGGCGGAGTGGCTGATTCGTGACGTAAACGTAGCGCTATCGGATGAAGAACTCGGCCAGTTGCGGTCCGGTCGGTTCGACAGTTATTCCAACGATGAACAGGCCGCGCTCGCAGTTGCTGAGCAAATTCCCCATCACCACCACCAGATCACTGACGATGACATCCGGGCGCTGGAGCGCACACTCACGCCCGCCGGCGCCGTATCCCTGTTGACGGCCATTGCGTTCTTCGACGCGGCCAGCCGCCTGAAGCTGGTGCTGGGGGTGCCACCATGACCCACGACATCGCCATTGTCGGCGCCGGTATCTGTGGCATGTGTACGGCAATATCCCTGGCCGGAGACGGTCATCGGGTGACGCTGTTCGAACGCGACGGCGCGCCCCCGCCGGGGGACGCCGATGCAGCATTCTTCGACTGGCAACGCCGCGGGGCTGCTCAGTTTCGACATCCACACGCGTTCCTGGGCCTGATGTGCAACCTCATCCAGGAGCACTACCCGGAATTGCTCGAACAGTTCTATGCCGCCGGTGCGCGCCGGGTCGGATTCGACGAGATGTTGCCACCGGAGTTGCGAGCCGACTACCTCCCGGAACCCGGCGACGACCGTCTCTGGGTGTTGATGTGCCGCCGCGCTACCATCGAGACGGTGATGCGGCACTACGTCGAGTCCCTGGCCGGCGTCGAGATCATCAACGATTGCCAGGTAACCGGCATGCTCCGCGATCCGCTCGGCGAACCAGGTAGCGCTCCGATCAATCTCACCGGCCTGACCATACGTCGCAATGGCGCAGACGAGAAACTCACGGCGCAGATCGTGATCGACGCAAGCGGTCGGACGACCCGGTTTCCGCGTTGGTTCGCCAAGCTGGGTTGTACGATCGAGGAGGAAAACGAAGACGCGGAAATTGTCTACTACACGCGCCACTATCGATTGCGTCCCGGACAGACCGAACCGCCTCGCGGCAAACGTCCGGCCGCGGGCGACCTCGGCTATCTCAAGTTCGGTGTATTTCCGGGCGACAACGGACACTTCGCCATCATTCTATGTGTGCCCATCGGCGAAACCGAGTTGCGAGCCGCCGTGCGACAAGCCGAGCAGTTCAATCGCATCTGCGCCAGCATTCCGGGGCTCGAGCCCTGGGTAGCCGAGAGCCGGAGCGAGCCCACTACCGATCCCTTCGGAATTAGCGACATTCGTTCAGTGTGGAGACATTACGCGCCCGACCACGCGCCCGTAGCCACCAACTTCTTCGCAGTGGGCGACGCCGCGATAAGAACCAATCCCCTCTATGGTCGCGGCTGCAGCATCGGTGTCATGCACGCGAACATTCTGGCGGAGGTGCTGCGCGCAACAACTGACCCGCTGGACCGCGCCCGCCAGTTCGCTGCACGCACCGAAGCCGAGCTACGACCCATCTACGATGCCAGCTTGAGCGAAGATCAACGCGGCATTCGTCGTGCGCAGGCGATCGCCGAGGGCCGTGCCATCGACAACGCTGGCGGCCTTAAGAAGCGGTTCGGGCGGGCGTTCGGCGACGCGCTCAGTGCGGCCACCCGAGAACAGATTCATGTACTGCGAGGGCTGATGCGTACCTTCCACCTGCTCGAGAAACCAGGCGAGTTCCTCAAGGACAACCGGATCAGACGCACCGTATTGCGCTACATGCTGCGCGGTCGAAAACGCAATGCAGCGGCTCGACTGCAACCCGGGCCGTCGCGGGACGAGATGTACGAAGTGTTGCAGTTCGAGGGTTGACCTGCCGTTAGCTCAGCAGGTCGCGGCGCGGGTCGTTCGGGTAGATCCACTCGTCTCCGATGACCTGGGCGACCCGCAGCTCCTCCGGGATGTTCTCTATGCCGATGAGCCGGTCAGCAAACTGATTCCAATGGTAGATACGTGCCTCCTGATAGCTCAACGGTACGCCCTTGAAACCATAGGATTCAACCGATTTCTGAATCCACACACCGAACTCGGTGTCCTCGAGCAGCACTTGATTCAGCGATTCGCCGTCGTTGACCGTCCACACGTCCGGCTTCGGGCCATCGCCCCAATCCGGCGCGAAGGTCCAGGTTTCGAACAGGCATTTGTCGATGCCCCTGGGCCAGAACAGCAGCGGGGGCAGCGCCACGTGGCTCAGCGGCGAAACCCAGTTCGGGAAGATTCCGTAAGACTGTGTGCAAGTGCGCGCGATCTCCCCGACGGACTCGATCTGGGGCACGTTCACGCGATCTGGGCGCACCCCGCCGGATCGGTTAGGAGCAATCATGCGGCCGTGGCCATTCGGGTAAAAGGTATTGACGTTGCGCCGATCGTCCAGAATCGGTGAAACGGTTTTGGGGTGAATGCTCTTGACGTGATAGACCTCGGTATTCGCCTCCATGGCGATCTTCCAGTTGCAGTTGAGCTCGAAACTGTGGCGCGCCGCCAGGCGACACTGGTCGAACCGGAATTCTTCCCATTCGTCTGCAATCACACCGAGCCATTCGCGCAGCGTCGGCGCGGCTGGATCGAAGTTTACGAAAATCAGGTTGCCGAACCGTTCGCAGCGGATCTTCTGGAGCCCGCGGCAGGAGAAATCCAGATCGACGAAATCCTGTGGGTCGCGCACCGCCATCAACTCGCCGTCGTGACTGTAAGTCCAACCGTGATAACGACAGACCAGTCTGGACCGCTTGCCAAACTGGTCGGTAACGACTGGCGCACCGCGATGGCTGCAGGTGTTGTAGAAGGCATTGATCTCGCCGCTGTCGGCGTGGACGATAATGACGGGCTGTCCGGCGTTTTCCCACAAGCGGAAGCAACCGGGGTCCGGCACTTCGTCGATGTGGCTTGCCAGCAGCCAGCTCTTGCGCCAGATGTGTCTCTTTTCGAGCTCGTAGAAGCGCGCGTCGGTATAGCGCCCCCCAGGTAGGTCCGGCAGGTTCGGGAAACCATCCGGCGGCGCGTTACGGCTCGCCTCGTATTCCATCAACTGGCGCAGGGTCTGAATCTCTTCCGCTTTCATCGCCATGGCGGCTACTCGTGTACGATTCGGGTGCCGCGGGACACCAGATGATGCTTCTTGATCTTCCACGCGCCGTCGATGCGGGCCATGTCGGTTTCGTAGGTTGCCCACAAAGTGAGCGTGCTGCCCGCGGGTTCCTTGAGATAGTGATGTGCCTGCACATCGGTCCGGCAGTGCGCGGAATCGCCGTCGATCGTCGCCAGTTGGGGACCCAACATGTGCTGAGTGGGTCCGTATTGCTCCAGCGCCTGCTTGACGAAAACAAGCCAGGCATCGCGCCCATGAAAGTCTTCCGCGCCGAATCCGGTAACGAGCACGTCGTCGGCAAAACACGAGGCGTACGCGTCGAAGTCACGTTCGTCCACGCCCATCGCATACGTCGCCATGACGTCCTGCAATGCAATCCGATCGGCCACATACGGGTCAGACATCGTGCCCTCCGTTCGTCTGAGAGCATTCAATGTAACGGGATCAACCGGGCCCAACTACTCACGAATAAGCCAGTTGCCGGCGTACCGTGGAATTCACGCACCCTGGGAAAAGGGCTCTGACCCCATTCAGTGGACGTACTGAAGCTCAATCCTGTTGCGCAACAGCCCCAGGCCAGGCGAACTGACCGTAACCTCATCACCTGGCTTGAGATACAGCGACCCAAGCCAGATGTTGAGCGGCTTGAAGATCACCCCGGCCGGCGTGCCGGTGAGCACCAGGGTCCCCGCGTCGAACTGCCCGCAGGGCGGCCACGCGTAGTCTCCGCCCCCTAGCTGATACGTTGTGCCGCAGGCCGCATACGCCCGGAGCACCACTTCCACCGGCGACCAGATCATGAGCCCCGCCGAATCGTGCTGACGCAGCATCCCGTTCACCCCCAGGGACAAATTCACTGTGGGGTAAAACGTCTCTGGATCCTTCGGAATCACCAGCAGAGGCCCCACCGGCAGACGACCGGAGCCGCCCTTTGCGTCAGCAAAGCCCGTGAGGCCCATCGACCCGTCGAGATCCATCCAGCGGAGCAATTCCCAACGGTCTGTGTAGTCGTTGCACAACAGGAATCCCAACGCCGGCGGCTTCTCGCCCGTGTAAGGCTCCAGGAGCACTGCACAGAGTTCCGCCTCGTAATCGAGCCGGGTCGTCATCGCCACCGGCGCGTTCCAGGCCGTCGGAATGCTGATCTTCGGAAACAGGAAAGGGTCGCCGTCCAGCAGAACCTCCCGGGCATGGGCGCGGAAGTTCGTACCCGCCGCCAGATGAACTTCACCGAGCCGGGTCGGGATCGTCAGCTCATCCACTGCCACGCGCAGGTCCTCCGGACGCGCCGCAAGATCGCGCAGACCTGAATAGCCAACGCTCCGGTAGACCTCGAGCGGATCCCCGTCCAGCGCAACACCCACCAGGTCCCCTGCATCCGCCCGCTGAACCAACATCGACCCTTGCGGGGTAGTCGCGAATGTCAGCGCAACATCGGCCGGAAGGATCGACATCGGGGGTACCTCGAGCGGTTCGGAAAACAACGGGCGCGACGTCCACAGGGTCATCGCGACGAACCCCACGAACAGCAGGCCAACGCCACTGAATATCTTCCTACGCAACGACATGCATCCTTCTCGAGTAGAGGGCTTCCAAGTCGACCTTGCCGCAATCCCGCCCTAAGATCGCGCATTAAGATCGCATCTTAAGGTACCCACAACCAAAATGGAGTCGATGATGCACGTTCGCCGTATCGGTGCGCCCCTTGGCGCGGTGATCGAAGGGGTAGACGTCCGCGACGTCAGCGATGACCAATGGGGAGCGCTCAACGACCTGTTCTGTGAACACAAGGTGCTGGTGTTTCCCGGCCAGGACCTCCAACCCGCAGACCAGATGAGCTTCGCTCGGCGCTGGGGTGATCTGGTGCGTCATCCCTATGCGGGCCTCGACGAGTATCCGGACATCATCGAGTTGAAAAATGCAGGTAAGCGCCGGGACATCAATCAGCACTGGCATTCCGACATGACCTACAACACCCTGCCGCCCAAGCTGACGATGCTCTACGCGCATGCCACACCCTCCATCGGCGGTGACACGGCGTTCGCGAACCAGGTATTAGCTTACGAGGCGCTTTCCGAGGGGCTGCGCACGACCCTCGACGAGTTGCGCGCCGAACACACAGCTGGCGGGCTGGCCAACATCTACGGGGAGGACCCCGGCGAGGCGCCGACGGCCGTGCATCCGGTGGTGCGCACCCACGACGAAACCGGCAGTCGCGCCTTATACGTGTGCGCCGCGTTTACCCGCCATTTCATCGGCTGGTCACGCGAGGAGAGCAAGCCGCTGCTCGACTATCTCTACCGCCATTCGGTACGCCCGGAATTCCAGACGCGACACGTCTGGAACCCCGGCGATCTGATCATGTGGGACAACCGCAGCCTGCTGCACTTCGCCGTGCACGACCATGCGGACGAACCGCGGTCGATCCACCGAGTACAGGTCGAGGGGCCGGTTCCGCGCTAACCGCGCTGCCGCTAACCGCGCGCGGCGAAGAACAGGAAGAACGAGCCACTGGCGCTCAGATTTTCCGTGTCCGTTGCGACGACCTCAATCTCGACATGACCCTCCGCGGCATCCGGCGCCCTGCCGCTGAACGTCAACGTGTGGGGCGAGAAGGTGATCCAGGGCGGCAGCGCAGCACCCGAGACGAGCGTTGCCGAATAGCTCAACAGATCTCCCGGGTCCTTGTCGATGAACTGATCTTCATCGAGGCGGTGATTGAGGTCCGACCCCGGCAGCGCATAGGCGTCCTTGATCTGACGCGTCAGCTCAGGCGCCGCGTTTGCGACATTGCTCGACAGCAGTTCGACGTAACGGCGTCCCAGCAGTACGGCAACGGCCACCCAGGCCAGCGCCAGCGCCATGTTAAACAAGGCAAACTCGACGATCGTCATGCCCAGGTAGTGCAACCCGATGAAGAACGCACCAGCCTGGATCATGTCGCCGAGCCGCCAGAAAAACGTGTCGATGGTGATCTTGGCTTCGTATTTCTCGGCTTTGTCGAGCGGCAGAAAAATGGCCTGGCGGGTGGTGTTCATCACCGAGTAGTCGACGCTGTTCTCTAGAATTTTCACCAGCCGGACCAACCCGAACAGCGGCACAAGCGCCACGGCAAACGCGATCAATCCGTATCCGACGGCTGCGATCAGCGGCATGACGAGCAACGCCCCGCGCACGCCGATCCATCGGTAGATTCGCGCCACCAGGAACGCCTGCAGCGCAAAACCCGCCAGATTGACCCAGAAGAAAAAGTCACTGTAAAACGCCGCAATGGCGACGCCTTTGTCCGCCACGGCGCCAATCGCTACCTGTTCCGTCGCCCACTGGTCCACAAAATCCTTGAGAATTACCTCGCCGGTGCTGTTGACCCAGTTCAGCAGCAATACCATCACGACGATCAACATCAGATACCGATTGCGCAGAATCAGCGCGAATCCGCCCAGCGCCTCTTCCAGTTTGTCGACGGATTCATCGTCCTCAGCAACGTCGATCGGCCGCGCGGATCCGGGTACCGCACGCCTCGCCGCCGCTCCCAGCACGAGCGTCAGCATCAGTACTCCGGCGGCTACCCAGAGCGTCTCAATCGGCGCAAATCCGATCCAGGTGAGCCATTTGGCGGCCTGAGCGCCGGCCAGGGCACCGGCGGACGCACCGATCATGATGACCGGAAACAGCCGTTGACCGCTCTTGACGTTGTAGCAGTCGGTGGCGAACGCCCAGAACTGAGCGATGGCAAGTACGCCGAACAACCCGACGAACACGTAATAGTAAAACCCGATCCCGACCCCGGACCGGCCCAGTCCGTAAAACACTCCGATAGCAACGATGAACAGCAACGTAATCCACCGCACCAGCGCGGTCGGCTCCGTGACCCGGAACAGCGCGCCATACAACGGCACGATGAACAGCAACACCACCGCTTGCGCCCCGATCGCATAGCTGGCTGCCTCGGCACCGAACTCGGTGAGAATGAAGACCTCGCGCGTGGTCTTCAGCAGGTAGTAGCAAACCAGCAACAGGAACGCGTAAAGCGCGAACAGCAACACGCTGACACCTTCGCCCGGTCCCATTTTGGTGAAGACCGAAAAGGCGCGTTCAAGCGGAGTGAGCGGGTGGCCATTCCTTGCCATGGCTCGAAGTCTACCGTGAAGCCAGTGGCGCCAAACCATAAAGTTGTTACTCTACAGATGTGCCAGGGACAAGGATCGAAGGCATGCCAGGGGTCGGACGACAAACTCGCAGGGCCATCGTGGCCCTCACCATCATCGCGTGTTCGGTGCATTGCCCGGTTGGTGCGGCCAGCACAGCCGCCGATGATGGGCGCGCTAGCGGTGATGCCAGCGCGCACCGGACACTGATCGTCGAGATGAAGCAGGCGCCTCGTGGGCCCTTCAAGCGCCTGCGCTGGTTCTGCAACGACGGTTCGGTGTTACCGCCCAAAGCCTACGCCTGCCAGGATCGTGGCAGCGGTCACCAGCATGGGCAGTGGAGCGATGCAACCCTGGCCCTGCACGCCGCCGGCTACCCCATCGCGAACGTCATGGTCGAGCTGTCGGCCGAGCAGTTCGACGACAGTGAGGCGGCCGACGCGCACTTCAAGGTGCTGCTGCTCGAACAATTCCTGATCCGTATCGACGACGGCTGGATCCTGCGCCTCGGCCGCTACTATCGCGGCGCGTTCCAGGTCGACGAAGAAGAATACGAAGCGCGGCAACTGTTGCGCGCGCTTAGTCGCCGCCCGAACTGGCAGAAATTGCGTTATCCCTTGCTGGTGGAGGCTGCGCGCCTGATTGCACATGGTCAGCAACGCTCCGGGGCCGCCGAGATCCGCAACATGGCAACGGCCCTGAACCGGGCGGATCCGGGCTTTGGCGACTTGCGCAACAAGATTCATGGCCGACCTGATTCAGGGGATGCGAACCGCGTCCGCAGCTATGCCGAGCAACGCGGACTAGCCGAACTCGCCGCCGACTACACGGCGCTGGCAGATGCCATAGACGCCGCGGCGGCGCTACCCGACGCGGCGCCGTTGATTGCAAGTTACGCAAAGTCGCTGGCCGACCCGGGGCAGCGGCAGGCCTGATGATGGGCGCTACCAAACTGCAGCGTGCGACAACCCCGAGGGAACGCCTGGCCGCATTGGGCGCACTCATGCAACAGTTGCGCCACGGCATCAAAGACGCGAGCGACCCGCTGCGCGCAATCGACCTGATCCTGGCGCTGGAAGGCCACGTCTTCACCGAAGCGCAAACGTTCAACTCTGCAACTTCCTTGAGCCGGCGGGAGTCCCTGACATCGATGCAGAGCCTCGCGCAAGCGGCTTACGGCCTCGGCCTGCTGACCCGCTGGGAACTCGACAACGCGAATGCGAGCTTCGAGTCGCTGGCCGAGGCATCCATTGCGTTCAGCCGCTACCGCTCGGAGTTGCGCTACCTCGAACGGATTTCCGGCTGGGGCGCACGACGACTTGCGTTGTATTTCGAACCGGAAATAGTGCTCCTTTCACAGATCGAGCCGCTGGTGGTCGAGTACATCCCGGACCGCATGCGGGGCAGCCCGCTGTTTTTCTATTCACAGTTGATCGCGCCGCTTGCGGCCGACGCCATGCGCCTGGCTGGACTACGCCAGGAACTGTTCGGGCGCGCGGTACCCGCGGGGCTGCGCGCCTTGAACCCCGGCGTCGGGCGCGGCATTTTACGCACTCTGGAGCAACTCGAGCATGCCCCGGAAGGCAGTGCCAACAGCATCGCATTGGTGCCCGAGACCGTGTCCGAACTTCCGGTAGTGGCCGGCATTCTCACCGAGCACGAAGGCAATGCGCTGTCGCATGTGCAACTACTCGCGCGCAATCTCGGCGTTCCCAACATCGTGGTCAGCGACGAATTGCTGCCGGAGCTTCGCAGGCACCTGGGCGAGCGTGTGGCCGTCGCCTCCAGCCCCGGTGGTGTGGTACGTATCAGTAGCGATGCCGCCGCACTCGAAACGGCAGCGCCGGTGCAGCAGGAGCTGATATCCATCGATGCGAGTCGGCTCGATCTGGACACTCAGCAACTGATCCCCGCAGCCCAACTTTCATCTGCGGATCAGGGCGTGCGGGTCGGCCCGAAGGCCGCCCAGGTGGGCCGCCTGACCCGCCATTTTCCCGGCCAGGTCGCACCCGCGCTGGCAGTTCCGTTCGGCCTGTTTTCCCACGCGCTGACCGAACGCTACGTGGAACCTGACGGCCCAACGCTGTTCGACTGGATGGCCGAGAACTTCCGCGAGCTGCAGAACATCGACGACCCGGTCGAACGGGTCACCCGAACCCGCGAGACCCTCGCGGTAGTGCGCGGCTGGTTCGAGACCCTGCCGCCGAACCCCGTGAAGCTGGAGGAATTCAGGCAGTCTCTGGAAACGAATTTCGGCCCCAGTGGCAGCTACGGCGTGTTCGTCCGCTCAGACACCAACGTCGAAGACCTGCCCGGCTTCACCGGCGCTGGAATCAATCTCACGGTCCCGAACGTGGTGGGCTTTGAGAATATCGTGGCGGCCATGCGCGAGGTCTGGGCGAGCCCCTTCACGGAACGGTCGTACGGCTGGCGGCAAGGCATCATGGACGATCCGGAACACGTCTACGCGTCGGTGCTGCTGCACAAGAGCATGAATCTGGACACCTCCGGGGTACTGGTGACGGTCAGCGTCGAAACCGGCGACACCGACTATATGACCGTGGTGCTCAATGAAGGGGTCGGCGGCGGCGTCGAAGGACAGGCCGCCGAAACGCTGGTGATCCGCAACAGCGACGCGTCCGTGCGTCTGCTCGGATCGGCCACCGCGCCACGCAAACGCGTGTTGCTCGACGGCGGCGGCTCTGCGCTGGTACCCACCTCCGGCGCCGAACGGCTGTTGAGTACCGCGAACATCGACGATCTCAGGAATCTCGTCGCGCAACTGCCCGACTGGTTCGACTATCTACCCCCGGCGGAACGCGCCGCGGCCGTGGCCGATGTGGAGTTCGGGTTCCTCGACGACAAGCTGTACCTTTTTCAGATCCGGCCCTTCGTGCAAAGCTCAGTCGCTGACGAGAACGCGTATCTGCGTGAGCTGGACGCCGGCCTGGACCAGACCCGCGAATTTCAGGTGAACATGAACGAACCCCCCGGAGGGTAAGCCGATGCAAAAGCTGATTCTGGTGGCGCTCGCACTGTGTGTGTCGGGGTCCACCGCGTGGGCGTATCCAATCGACGGCTACCCCGACACGGGAATCCGACGGCTCAACTTCTACCAGCTCGCTCAGAAGGGCGAAGTGGATGGGCGCAAGCAGCCCGCCGGCGGGCTGCTTGGAATGGCCGACGTCAAACCGCGTCTGATCGGCTCAACCCAGGCGTTCGAGTTTCCGGTCGACGCGGACTATGCCAGCCAGATCACCTCGTTCCTGGGAAGTGATGCCCCAAACTACGGGATTACGCTGCTCGATCTGACCGATCCTTCCGCACCTATCTACGCCGAGCACAACGCCGGCATCCGCAACAATGTAGGCAGCGTAGGGAAGCTGCTGGTGGGATTGGCGTTCTTTCAAACCCTGGCGGAGATCTACCCCAACGACATCGAAGCACGCCGCCAGGTGCTGATGACCACATCGATCGTAGCAGACGAGTTCGTGAAGCACGACCATCACAAAGTGGTGTTCTGGGATGTCGAATCGAGAGTCTTCGAACATCGTCCGATCCACGTCGGCGACGAAGGCAGCCTCTACGACTGGCTCGACTGGATGCTCTCGGCCAGCTCCAATGCCGCAGCATCCACCATTGAAGAGCAGTTGATCCTGCTCAAGCACTTCGGCAAAGAGTACCCGGTCAGCCCGGATCGCAAAGCCGAATTCTTCAGCACCCACAATGCAGCGGCACTGGGCGCGATCTTCCTTACTACGATGAAAAGCGCCGTGGTCGACAACGGTCTCAATCCAGATCTGATTCGGCAAGGCAGCTTCTTCACCCGCACCGGTAA
>PVMK01128299.1_pt1 | contig 31803 bp, 27 predicted proteins | sample 1853481 | NCBI WGS metagenome assembly PVMK01 (sample SAMN08533507, study PRJNA380276) | Marine sediment metagenome, whole genome shotgun sequencing project.
GATCATCAAGCAATATTTATAGGATCGGGCTGATGGGCTACAGTATTTTGAGTGGGATTAAAGAACAAATGGCATAAATTTACCAACAGATTTTACAAGATTTACGTACGTGTACGTAAATTACATTGATAGGGCATAGAGAACTTTCCAGGAATTTCTAGATAGATACAGCGATCAAGTGAACGATATATTTAGTTTCATATTGTCAATGTGGATATAACTCCAATAGCAGCATCGATAGAAGGGAAGATACACGTTAGGAAGCGAGTTTCTGAGATTTACTAAAGCTTAGCTCCGGTACCGATCATTTTTGCCGAGGTAATCATGTAAGAGAATTCTGCTGGTGACAAGCTGTCCTGTTGCTTTCCACTAATTTCGGCGTGGGGATACATGAAAAACGGTAGCCTGCCCACATCGCTTTTATTTCCCAGTTTGATGTCATCGCCATGATTAAATGTCACCCAGTTCATCTCCCATGCACCAAACAATTTTTCTCTTAGCGAAACTACCTTGGGGTGATTGTGTGTCAATTTTTCATCTAGTATTAACTGGTGTACGTCTGCGGGATCTACCGGCACCCAGCCCAAGCCAGCGAGATAAAATTCCGCACGGCAATGTTGCGCATTACTAAGATTGCCATATTTACCCAGACACTTATGTGCCACTGATTCATCTATGCGAATTCCGTACTGATTTCGTGCTGGAACACCTGCCGCGCGAGCTAGACCTACGAAAAGTGTATTGAGATCAGCAGATTTACCACCCAAATTGTTTTTTTCTAGCATGGATTTGATGTCACCTCGCCCGCAGCCACGTGTTGCTTGATCGCGATAAGCATTATCGACCACCCAGTTGTAAATGGAGCGCGCCTTTTCTAGAGGCGTCTGGGCGTTGGCTATCTTGGTGATAGATAAAGCGGTCATACGTACAATGCCGTTAAGCGGAGCATGTTTGGTGGGTTGGAGGAAGCGTTTTATATCCGCCGGGATTATTCTCTTGCCCTTTTCAGAATAATTGCGCAAATCGACAAAGCGATCCCTGGTCTTGACCACACTACTCACTGTTACTTTACGCGGGCCACTGCCATGCCACTCGGCGTGAAATGCTGGAAAAGCTGTTTTAGGAATGGTGTAAAATTTAGCTGTTTTTGCATTTCCACTCCACACGCTGCCTTGAGTAAATTGGTGGGGCGTATCGGCCGTGTCCGGTAATGGTAGCCATAGAAGTGCTCTATTGCCTTTTGCTGGAAGATTGATTTGGTAAGTCAGACGATAGCTCTTCCACTTTGAAAGATTGGCTTGCTTGCCAAAAACTGATGGTGCGATCGGAAATAAGGCAGCACTTGCTCCGGCTAGTTTGATAAAATCTCTGCGTTGCATAATCTTCTCCTATCAGTGAAAACTCTATCTAAAAATAGAAGTATGAATCCATTCCCGCATAAATATGAATCTAACCCCACCTGTAGATTATGTCAATTCTTACCCTTTACGTGCGATGATAAGCGTTACTGAATAGCCTTTATTTTAAAGATCAATATTATTATTGGCGCACAGTAAAATATAAGTATATGATTCTTATTCTTTTCCAAAGAAACTACTCAAACCCTAATAAGTTGGGACGACACTGGAAATTTGTTTGAATAGGCTTAACCTACTCCAAAAATTGAAATCACTCCATTACCGGCGGCAACTGTTTGGTAAGTAAATTCTTTTCTTTTGTTGCCGCACCTAGCAGAGCATAACCCAGCAGCTTGCCTTCCACGTCTTGGAATAACGCTTTAACACCATCTTGAGATTCCTCGATCTGCCATTCGCCTTTTGCACCCGGGTTAGGGGGTGAAACTACGGTTGGGCATGATGGGGTTTTTACCAACACTGGCATGGCAGGGTAGCGTGCTTGGGTTGGTTTGTTAGCTAGGGTTGCAGCAAGGGCACGTGCTGCATGCATGATTGGCATGACGAAAGGCAGTACTCTGCCATCAACCTCTGCACAGTCCCCCAAAGCATAAACGCTCTCGTAACTAGTTTTTAGCAATCGGTTTACTACAATGCCGCGATTCACCTTGATACCTGCTGCTTTCGCAAGATCAATTCGTGGTATTAGTCCTACCGCTGTCAATAAAATATCTGCTTTTATGGTTTCTCCACTGGCAAAAGTTAGTTGTAATTTTTCTCCTGATTTTTCAACACGTTGAGTGGTTGTATTCATATGAAAAACTACACCAGCAGTTTCTAAACCACGTTGCAGAAAAATACCCCCTGCTTGTGGCAGCAATCTACCCTAGAGGCTGAGCACTAATGTCGATCACGTGTACACGGTAACCTGCTTCAGCAAGATCGTTAGCAAATTCGCAACCAATCAGACCGGCGCCAAGAATAGCGATTTCCTTTTTTATTACTAGCGCATCTCGGAAACGATGGTAATCGTCCAGATCATTTATAGACAGTATTTCTTCTATCCCATCTCCCTCTAGAGGGAGGCGGATCTGATCCGCACCCAAGGCCAGAACAAGTTGATCGTAGTTTAGTTTTTTACCATTTTGCAAGACTAGATTTTTGTTCAATGGGTCGATAGAGATTACCCGACTATAAGGGCATATCATTGCCTTCATCTGATCGGCCATATGTTCCGCACTGCTATTTAGGAGTGAAGCAGGTGTCTTGCCTGTAGCCAAAGCGTTTGACAGCATTGGTTTGGAATAGAACCCACCATGGTCTGCAGAAAGAATTAGTACAGGTGCTTCCACATCAAATTTGCGAAACTCACGAATTACAGCGTAGCCCGCAAGCCCACTGCCAATAATAACTATAGGCTTTCGACGCATATTTAAACTTGTATCAACTCGAAACCAACCTTTTCCTTACCATAGTCAAGGTGGAAGCTGTATACCAAGTCTGCTCTATTATCATATTTTGTATCACAAGAAAATCGAGATTACTTGATTACGCTGTCGCTTCACGCTTAAGTGCATATTTTTGTACGGCATTTACTAGGCTTTCTTTGGTGAAAGGTTTGGTCAAGTATTCATCGGAACCGACCATTCTGCCACGAGCTCGATCAAATAACCCATCTTTACTTGATAGCATGATGACGGGAGTAGATCGAAAATCAGAATTCCTCTTGATTAAAGTACAAGTTTGGTAGCCATCAAGACGTGGCATCATTATGTCAACGAAAATAACGTCAGGATGACTATCAATAATTTTAGCCATTGCGTCAAATCCATCTACAGCTAATATTATTTCGCACTTTGACTGGGTGAGAAAAATTTCTGCGCTGCGGCGGATAGTATTGCTATCATCAATTATCATGACTTTAACACCTGTCAAATCATCTGTATCGTCCATTCTTGCTCCTTAGATTTTTTGAATGTGGTCGCCATGTTTTGGTGACTTACTTCGTTTAAGCATATCAGTCTTGCTGCGTTAGGTAAAATTCTATGAATAATGGGTTGAAAATTCCTATAATTACTTCCTCCAGAATGAAGGAATAAACACAACAAGCAAAGTAAAGAGCTCTAAACGTCCTAACAGCATGGCGAAGCTACATACCCAAGTCTGAAAATTAGTAAGCTCTGCAAATGTAGTAGCAGGACCGACTTGATTAAGTCCCGGACCCAGGTTGTTGATACAGGCTACCACTGTAGAAAAAGCCGTTATAAAGTCAAGTCCGCTAAAGGTAAGGATTAGCGTCATGGAGACTATGCTGGCTAAATAGATGGATAGGAAGGCCAATACCGCATAAACAATTCGGTTTGGTACCACGCTGTTGCTAACCTTAACAGGTGAGACTGCTTGCGGGTGCATGATTACAATCATTTCGCGAAATACTTGCTTGAACAGAAGCTGAGCACGGATCATCTTAACGCCACCACCAGTGGAGCCAGATGAAGAACAGAAACAACAAAGTAACAACATCCATAATGGCGCAAAAATTGGCCACAAATTATAATCGGTATTACTATAACCGGTAGTAGTAGCAACCGATACCGTATTGAAACTGGCATAACGCAATGCGGTAGGCAGGTCTGGATAAACCCCCATCATCCACAAGTAGAGGGTAAGCATTAGGCAACTTACTAAAATGATGGTAATGAACAGAAATGCTTCTGGGTCATAGCGGTAGGGTGATAAAGTCTTCTCTCGCCACACCAAAAAATGCGTGGCAAAATTCATCCCAGCAATCAGCATGAAAAATATAGCAATACTTTCGATCAGCGGCGAATTCCAATGGGCAAAGCTAGCATCGTGAGAAGAAAAACCGCCAAGTCCGATGGTGGTAAACGAATGCATCACTGCATCCAACCATGTCATACCAGCTAACTTGTATGCAGAGGCACAAGCAAGTGTTATTCCTGCATATACTAGCCATAGGCCTTTAGCAGTTTCCGCAATACGTGGTGTTAACTTGGTGTCTTTCATCGGCCCAGGGGTTTCCGCCTTGAACATTTGCCTACCGCCAACGCCGAGCAGCGGAAGGATGGCTATCGCCAGCACGATCAAACCCATCCCACCCATCCACACCATCTCAGTACGCCACAGATTGATTGAAGGTGGCAGCATGTCGAGTCCTGTAAGAACCGTGCCACCGCTGGCAGTAAGCCCGGAAGTAGCTTCAAAATAAGCCTTAGAGAAACCCAAATTTGGTAGATGCAATAGCAGTGGAAGTGTGGCAAATGCTGGTAGTATCGACCAGACTAACACTACCAGCAAAAAGCCATCGCGTACTTGTAATTCACGCTTGTAGCTACGTGTCGCTATCCACATTAATAAACCTGATGCAATAGTAATTGCGGCGGACTTATAGTAAACAGACTGTGCTGCGTCATTTAGCCAGAGTGAAAGTCCAAGTGGTACGAAAAGAGTGAATCCGAATATTAAGATTACTATACTAAGTACATTGAGGACTGCAAAAAGTCGATTCATAAGTAGATCCTGTTACAGGAAGGCAACACCAACCTGAAACAATTTTTCAACCCGTCGAATCAGTTTTTTGTTGATCACAAATACAATAACATGATCTTCTGCTTCAATTACGGTGTCATGGTGCGCGATTATCACTTGCGTATCATAATCAGATGGAGCATCTTTTGATTTATTACTCTCATCATCATTACTCCATCTTCGACTTTCTGTCACCGCTAGGCCGCGCACAATGGCACCAATAGTTGCCCCCTTGGGCAATTTGATTTCACCCACTTTTCGTCCCACCACGTTTGATGAATTGGCATCACCGTGAGTGACTAACTCTAGTGCTTCTGCCGCACCTCGCCGTAGGCTATGCACGGCTGCTACATCGCCACGTCGGACGTGGGCGAGCAGAGAGCCAATCGTGATTTGTGCAGGAGAGATGGCAATATCAATGTTGCCACTATGCACCAGGTCCACATATGCACTACGGTTGATGAGCGCGACTACTTTGCGTGCACCCATACTTTTTGCCAGTAGTGCAGCCATGATATTGTTTTCGTCATCGTTGGTGAGCGCACAAAACATATCCATCTCTGCGATATTTTCGCTTTCCAATAAAGCTTCATCAGTAGCATCACCATGTAATACTAATGTGTGATGCAGATCTGCTGCTAGACGCTGGCATACTCGTTTGTCGTATTCAATAAGCTTGACCTGGTAATTTTTTTCCTGCGCTTTATCCAATGCATTAGCTAGGCGCTTACCAATATTGCCACCCCCAGCGATCATTATACGTTCGACCGGCTTATCCATTCGTCGTAGTTCGCGCATAACACTTCGAATGTCGTTTGCTGCGGCAAGAAAGAATACTTCATCCTCAGCTTCAACCACGGTATTACCCTCTGGGATAATGGAACGGTCTTTGCGGAAAATCGCTGCTACACGCGTGTCAACATTAGGCACGTGCTGACGTAATTCACGCAGTTCACGACCAACCAGAGGACCACCGTGAAACGCTCGTACAGCAACCAAACTCACTTTCCCATTGGCAAAATCAAGTACTTGCAAGGCTTCTGGAAACTCGATCAGTTTTTCGATGTATTCGGTCACAATCTGTTCTGGACAGATGACGAAATCAACCCCAAAATTTTCCGGTGAAAAGATTTCTGGGTAGGCAAGGAAATTTGCCGAGTGAATACGAGCAATTTTAGTTGGAGTATTAAACATTGTAGCGGCGAGTTTGCATGCCACTAGGTTTGTTTCGTCACTTTGAGTTACAGCCAAAATCAGGTCGGCATCCTTGGCGCCGGCTTTAATTAGAACTGACGGGTGGGAAGCGTTACCTACCACTGTGCGCAAATCAAGATGATCCTGCAGTAGCAGGAGTGTATCTGAGGCCACATCAACCAAAGTAATATCGTTGGCTTCACTTACCAGACTTTCTGCCACAGATGTACCAACTCGTCCTGCACCCAGAATGATGATTTTCAATTGAGTAGCCCATCCTAAAATGTTATGATTCTATCCCCATTTTCCGGGAGCACCTACGGCGACTTCTTACCGGTGTAGGCGCACCCAATCACGCCACTGTACATACAAGCTGGGATTCAATGCGGCAATTATAGAGCGCTGCCACAGCGGTTCTTTCCAGAAATCGTCCTGTTCGAAACCACACATGTGTCCACCCGCTTCTTCTAAAATTAGACAGCCGGCGGCGTAATCCCATAGTTTTTGTCCGCCGTGTAGATAAAGGTCAAAACGACCAGCCGCGGTGAAACACCATTCCAAAGCACAGGCCCCGTAATTGCGCTGAGAAGAGAATGGGGGCACAGTAGAAATTGCAGTTCCTAGCTTATCACTATTAAGCCGTTTCAAATCTACACTTGCCATGGCATCGCCTAAAGTAGGAGTGTATCCCTTGATCGGTAACTTTTTACCGTTTAAATAAGCTCCTTTTCCTTTCTCAGCATAAAATGCTTCATCTGCCACCGGATCGTAAACTACACCGAGAACACTCCTGCCATGGCGCATCAGTGCTACCGAAACGGCAAAATAAGGCAAGCCGTTGACGAAATTGGTAGTGCCATCTATCGGGTCTATACACCATAGTCCAGCATCACCCGCGATCCATTGATCAGTCTGCTGTCTCTCTGATATTTCCTCACTTACTATCGTACCTGGATAAATTTTTTGTAATTTGCGTACTAAAGCATTTTGCGCAGCAATATCAGCTTCAGTGCACAAACTGCCATCAGATTTATGATGATGTGCTACCTTCAGATAGCGTGGCATAATTTCTTGTTTCGCAACCTCTCTTACTACAGCAATAACGGTCTTTATCACGTTTGCTCTACTCGCCACTTGATCGAACAGCCAATGCTAGGAATCTGGATATTTGGCCCCTGACCGGTTTTTGCGATTTTTAGCATACCTTCAAAAAGGTCACGACGCACATCAACAGGCGCAGCTTCTTTACGCGAAGCGTCAAGTCGCCCACGGTATTGTAATTCGAATCTATTGTTAAAACCAAAGAAATCCGGTGTACATATCGCACCATAAGCTTTGGCAACCTGCTGAGATTTGTCCAATACGTATGGGAAGGGAAAATCAAATTTCTTAGCTACTAAAACCATATTGTCAACCGAATCCTCTGGATAATCTGTAGGGTCGTTTGACATGATGGCAATCGCACCTATACCATGCTGATTTAGTTCTTTCACATCACGAATTATGCGATCTAGAACAGCCTTTACATAAGGACAATGATTGCATATAAACATTATCAGTAATCCATTTTTACCTTTTACGGACTCAAGATCATAGCGTTTTCCGTCAATTCCCAGCAAATCAAAATTTTCTGCTTTCCAGCCAAAATCACAAATAGGTGTTTCTAAGCTTGCCATATTCTTTCTCCTGTAATTCTGTAGAAAATTGCTGTTATATTATCATGGACAAAATACTTATTACCTTGCTTGAAAAACCATGATGTTTCCGCGTTTTTACTACCCTGGTCAGATTACTGCCGGACAGGTTATTGAATTGCCTACTAACACTATGCATCACGCTATACGTGTGTTGCGGCTTGAACCAGGTAGTAAAGTTACTTTGTTCAACGGCAAGGGTGGGGAGTTTCCGGCATTCATTGAGTGTATTGGTAAAACTGGCGTTTTGGTTTTAACAGAAAATTATCTCGGTGTTGAGCGCGAATCACCATTTCATATTACATTGGCTCAGGGTATATGTAGCAGTGTAAAAATGGATTGGATCGTACGAAAAACAGTAGAGCTGGGTGTTGGTGATATCCAACCTATTACGACAAAAAGAAGTTTGGTAAAACTTTCTGACGAGCGTGCAGGCAAGCGTGTACAACATTGGCGGCAAATAGCAATTTCCGCCTGTGAACAGTGTGGCAGGAATCGTTTGCCACAAGTATTGTCGCCAATGCTTTTGCCTGATTGGCTTGAAAGACAGACGAGTGTGCAAAAAAATTTGAGAAATAAAATTTCTCAGAATTTGTTTTTTATGCTTTCACCCATAGCGGAAAAAAGGTTACGTGATTTCTCCAATTTTTCATCTGTTGCTAACTTAACTTTGTTGGTCGGACCAGAAGGCGGTTTTACATCAGAAGAAAATGCTATTGTTTTGGTTGCAGGATTTATTCCGCTACGCTTAGGGAGACGCATTCTCCGAACTGAGAGCGCCGCACTTGCAGCGATTGCAGCGCTACAGGTTTTGTGGGGCGATTTCTGATTTTGTTAAGAGAGAATTCTTTAAGTTCATGATTATGAATAGTAAACTACGGGAGCTTTGTCTTTTTAGACAGATGCCATGTGCCCATGTATGTAAGAGTTTGCTAATCATTTCGTGACCTCTATGGTTTACTAAGTTTAACCGAATAGTCATAATAATAAAGCTTCACCTATTAATATAACTGGAGAAAATTAATGGTAAGAATGGTTCAATGCGTCAAACTTGGACGCGAAGCAGAAGGGCTAGATTATCCACCCTATCCGGGTGAACTGGGTAAGCGTATTTATGAGAAGGTGTCTAGAGAAGCATGGGCTGGATGGATAAAACACCAGACCATGCTGGTCAACGAGAATCGATTGAATCTAGCCGATATCAAGGCGCGCAAATATTTGGCTGAACAGATGGAAGCTCATTTCTTTGGTGCTGGTGCAGAGAAGCCTTTAGGTTATGTACCATCATCACAGTGAGGAATGATCAGATTACAATCTACCTTTTACAACTGAACCTCTTGCGCTCAGTAAATTCTTAAACTGCAAACTTCTTTAAATCGAATTTAATCAGCAAGTGCTTATTCACTCTGAGGTCACAAACAATTCACTTTTAAAAAAAGCGACCAAAATCAGGATTTTCTAGATTTGTTTCTGTTTTAATAGCCTACTTGACAGTAGCTTTTAATTCCCCTTTGGCGTATCTGTTTGCCATTTTTTCTAGCATGATAGGCTTGATTTTATTTGCCTGACCAGCACAGCCGAACGACTCAAAGCGAGCTTTACAGATATCTTTGGCAGCAGCAGTTGCATCCTTCAGGAATTTTCTTGGGTCAAACTCACTTTTGTTTTTGGCCAAGTGACGTCGAACTGCGCCAGTCATGGCGAGGCGGATATCAGTATCAATGTTAATCTTACGAACACCATGCTTGATGCCTTCCTGAATTTCTTTCACCGGTACACCGTAGGTTTCTTTCATTTCTCCACCAAACTCTCGGATAATGTCGAGCCATTCTTGTGGGACCGAACTGGACCCATGCATAACCAAGTGCGTATTTGGAATTCGCTTATGAATTTCCTTAATGCGTTCGATGGCGAGAATATCGCCTGTTGGTTTGCGTGTAAATTTATAAGCACCGTGAGAAGTGCCGATAGCGATTGCTAATGCATCAACACCAGATTTTTTAACAAAATCAGCAGCTTCTTCTGGATCGGTCAGCAACTGGTCATGGGTTAGCTTGCCTTCTGCACCCTGGCCATCTTCTTTGTCGCCCATACCGGTTTCCAATGATCCCAAACAACCCAACTCTCCCTCAACCGAAACACCAACCGAATGGGCCATATTTACCACCCTAGCAGTAACTTCTACGTTGTATTCGTAGGATGAGGGTGTTTTGGCATCAGCTTCCAGTGAACCATCCATCATGACACTGGAGAAACCGCTACGTATGGCGTTGGTACAAACGGCTGGAGTGGCACCATGATCTTGATGCATGACCACAGGAATATGTGGGTACGATTCCACTGCTGCGGCGATCAGGTGGCGCAAGAAAGCTTCACCAGCATATTTACGCGCACCTGCAGATCCTTGCATGATTACGGGGCTATCGCATTCATCAGCTGCCTGCATGATGGCCTGGATTTGCTCTAAGTTGTTTACGTTAAAAGCGGGCAGACCATAGCCATTTTCCGCTGCATGATCCAAAAGTTGTCTCATAGATACGAGTGCCATTTAAGTTTCCTCCAAGAAAGAATCTGTAACCATGAATCGTAGTAATAGAATAGCACAGTTTAAGGCTAGGAAAATCCAATGAATTACACCTTATCTTTCACTTCCCAATTTTTATTCAAGTATTTATGTGCTCCCCAACTTTAACAATCTTCATAGTGTTTGTCCCACCCGCCTTACCTACTGGTTCACCAATAGTCATGAGGATTAGATCATCTTTTTTTACTACCCCACGCTTGAGTAATTCGCTTTCTGCAAGGCTCAGTATTATCTCTGGATCACGCAATCCACCACCAAAGCTTACCGGATAAACACCGCGGAACAAAGTCATTTTGCGGCGGGAATCTACCTGTGGGCTTAGCGCAAAAATCGGCACATTAGAGCTTTTTCGCGACATCAGCAACGCTGTCAGCCCACTTTGTGTGAGAGCAGCAATGGCAGAGATTTTCAGACCACCTGCAGTGAACATGGTGGCACGGGCAATTGCTTCTTCGATGGTGTCAGGTGTACGACTTTGATTCCTTCGAAGGTCAAGGTTTACCAGATATTCTTTTTCCGCTTCAAGGCATACTCTAGCCATAGCCTCGACCGCTTCTACTGGGTATAACCCGGAAGCAGATTCTGAGGACAGCATTACTGCATCGGTACCATCTAGCACTGCATTGGCTACGTCAGACACTTCTGCTCGGGTAGGAATTTTACTGGCGACCATTGATTCCATCATCTGAGTAGCAGTCACAACTAATTTGTTATTAGCTCGGGCGGTGCGGATCATACGTTTTTGTAATGCTGGCACCGCTGCATCACCCACTTCCACAGAAAGATCACCGCGCGCTACCATAATGGCATCGGAGGCTTGTAAAATATCATCCAATGCTGAGATTGCTTCTGAACGCTCGATTTTTGCCATCAGTAAACTTTTGCCGCCGGCCTGGCGCATTAAATCACGTGCCCTGGAAATATCCTTACCAGAGCGCGGAAAGGATACCGCCAGATAGTCTGCTTTGAACGCCGCGGCCGTCTTGATATCTTCCATGTCCTTACTAGTTAATGCGGGCGCGCTAAGTCCGCCCCCTTTGAAGTTGATACCTTTGTTGTTGGTCAGCTTCCCCCCTTGTGCAACCGTACAATACACTTTGTGCCCCTTGACTTTGGAAACACTTAATACAATGCGACCATCATCTAACATAAAAGTTACACCAGCTTCCACATTATTTGGCAGTTCCTTATAATCGAGTCCCACACATTCTTGATTGCCAAGATCGCAGTCAGCATCGAGCACAAATGTATCACCGGTTTTGAGGGTGATACTTCCATTCTCGAATTTTCCAATACGGATTTTTGGTCCCTGCAAATCTGCCAGCACCCCTATAGCGCGCCCGGCAGAACGAGCTAGCGAGCGTGTCAATTCAGTAATTTCGATATGTTCTTCCTTGGTACCGTGAGAAAAATTAATGCGTACTACATCTATACCGGCCTGGATCATACGTCCCAGAACTTTCGGGATTGCTAGATGATGGACCAAGGGTGGCCACAATTTTTGTTCTTCGGAGCATTTGTCTTCGGATCATTTTCTAGTAGAGGGTAAAATATTTAGTAGGTATTAACATGCGCGTTTTTCCAATATTTCTACTGCAGGTAATTTTTTGCCTTCCAGAAATTCTAGGAATGCGCCACCGGCAGTTGAAATGTAAGATATCTTGTCATAGATGTTGTATTTTTGGATTGCAGCGACAGTGTCACCACCGCCTGCAAGTGTGAAGGCTTTAGTGTTGGAGATGGCCATAGCAATGGTTTTAGTGCCGGCTCCAAATTGATCAAATTCAAACACGCCAACTGGGCCATTCCACACCACGGTTCCAGCTTTCATGATGATGTCAGCTAGTTCTTGTGCGCTCTTTGGTCCGATGTCAAAAATCATCTCCTCATCGGTAACCGAGCCAGCATCTTTTAATACAGCTGGTTCATTCGCATCAAATTTTTTTCCGACTACGACATCTACGGCAATAGGGATCGGAGCATTGCGTTTCGCCATCTTGTCCATCAGGGTTTTAGCTGTAGAGACCAAATTGTATTCGCACAAAGATTTCCCAACATTCTTGCCAGTAGCTTTAAGAAAGGTATTGGCGATGCCGCCACCTACTACCATCCGATCTACTTTTTCGGACAAAGATTCAAGCACGGTCAGCTTGGTTGAAACTTTGGAGCCACCGACAATGGCTACCATGGGCCGTATCGGGTTTAATAAGGCTTTGGTTAGCGCTTCCAGTTCTCCCACTAAAAGGATGCCAGCACAAGCCACAGAAGCATATTTGGCAATACCATGGGTTGAGGCTTGAGCACGGTGCGCAGTACCAAAGGCATCCATTACGAACACATCACATAACTTGGCATATTTTTGTGCGGTTTCATCTGTGTTTTTCTTTTCACCTTTATTAAAACGGCAATTTTCTAATACCACCAGATCACCATTTTCAACCTCAAATCCGCCCTCTACCCAATCCTTGATTAAACGCACTGGTTTATTCAGACGCGTGGAGATGTTGTCAGCAACGGGCTTAAGGGAGTTTTCTATAGACCATACGCCCTCTTCAGGACGGCCTAGATGAGAGGTCACCATCACTTTGGCACCCTGTTTCAAGCAGTAATCAATCGTGGCCATGGAAGCAGTGATACGTGCGTCGGACGTTACTACTCCGTCTTTGATCGGTACGTTGAGATCAGCACGAATGAATACTCGTTTATTTTTGAGATTAAGATCGGTAAGTTTGATGACTGACATAGCATATCCAAATGTATCTGGTGAGAAGAACAACTTGGGAACTGTCGGTTACACTCTCATCTTAGTGAGAGTTTGGAGGACGCGAGAAGAAATCGGGTGTGTGTATTCCACTTAAAAACTTCTTGTCCTGCGTTACTTACCATAGAATTATTTGGCAGCGATACGCGCCATCTCAAGAATCGTAGTGGAATAGCCCCATTCATTATCATACCAAGAGACAACCTTAACAAAAGTCTTGTCCAAGGACATGCCAGCTCCCGCGTCAAAAACAGAGGCACAGCTTTCACCCCGAAAGTCAGTGGAAACGACCTTTTGATCGGTATAGCCTAGCACACCTTTCATACTCCCCTCAGACGCGGTTTTCATAGCTGCACAAATCTCGTCGTAGGTGGCTTCTTTTTTTAATTCCACAGTGAGGTCCACTACGGATACATCAGAGGTGGGAACACGAAATGCCATGCCAGTGAGTTTTTTGTTCAATTCGGGGATAACCTTTCCAACGGCCTTGGCAGCACCGGTTGAGGATGGGATGATATTTTCGAGAATACCTCGTCCACCTCGCCAATCTTTGTTGGAGGGACCGTCAACGGTTTTCTGGGTGGCAGTAGCAGCATGTACGGTAGTCATCAGACCACGCTTGATGCCAAAGGTGTCATTTAGCACCTTGGCGATAGGAGCAAGACAGTTGGTGGTACAAGAAGCGTTGGAAATAATAGCTTCGCCCGCATAGGTTTTGTCATTTACACCACGCACAAACATGGGTGTGTCATCCTTGGACGGAGCCGACATGATGACTTTCTTGGCACCAGCAGCAATGTGCTTCTTGCATGTTTCCTTAGTAAGAAAGAGGCCAGTGGACTCAATGATAATCTCTGCACCTACTTCATTCCATTTAAGTTCGGCAGGATCCTTGATAGCAGTCAGGCGTATTTTCTTACCGTTTACAACAAGAGTATCATTACCTTCGATAGAAACATCGCCTTTAAAGCGACCATGTACGGAGTCGTGCGTTAGCATGTAAGCTAAATAATCAGGTTCGAGCAGATCGTTGATAGCAACGACATCGATGTCATTAAAATCTTGAGCTGCAACACGAAATACCATGCGCCCAATGCGGCCAAAACCATTGATACCGATTTTAATTGTCATAGTGAAAACCCCTTGAATAAAAAAATCTACACTACAGCAGTACAAAAATGTTGTTTTTGTACTGCTGTCCTAACCGATTAGATTATACTTTTCACTGTCTTCACAACATTTTCTATAGTGAAGCCAAAGTGTTTAAACAGGTCGCTAGCAGGAGCAGATTCGCCAAAAGTAGTCATACCCACAACCGCCCCTTCAAGTCCCACATATTTATGCCAGTAATCAGCGATACCTGCTTCCACCGCAACACGCTTCACTCCCTTCAGTAGTACACTGTCCCGGTAGGCTACGTCTTGTCGGTCAAATAGACTGGTACATGGCATTGAAACCACCCGGACCTGGATGCCTGTTTCGGCCAGCGCTGTTTGTGCGTTCATCGCTAGTCCAATTTCCGAACCTGTGGCGATAATGATTGCTTGTGGTTTACCGTCTGCTGCCTCTGAAAGAATATAACCACCTTTATCGATCAATTTAATTACAGCGGCATTCCGCTTTTGGAATGGTAGAGTCTGGCGGCTGAAAATGAGTACTGAAGGACCATCCTTACGCTCAATCGCACGTGCCCAAGCTACGGTCGACTCGACCGAATCGCAGGGTCGCCACACGTCCATGTTAGGAATGTAGCGCAGTGTCGCAGTTTGTTCTACCGGCTGATGCGTCGGGCCGTCTTCACCTAAGCCAATAGAGTCATGCGTAAACACGAACAGGTTACGGATCTTCATCAAGGCTGCCATACGCAAAGCATTACGAGCGTATTCTGAGAACATTAGGAACGTTGCACCATAGGGTATGATGCCGCCATGCAGCGATAATCCATTCATAATGGCGCTCATGCCGAACTCACGTACGCCATAATAAATATAGTTGCCACCGGTTTCTCGACTGATTCCTTTAGAGCCAGACCACAAAGTAAGATTAGATCCTGCCAGATCGGCGGAACCGCCGACTAGTTCTGGTAAAACTGAAGCCAAACCCTCAATGGCATTTTGTGAAGCTTTTCGACTAGCTATGGTTTCTTCTTTTTCATTGACGCGGCTAATAAGTTTGTCTACATGTTCGTGCCAATTGGCTGGCAGCTCTCCCGCCATGCGGCGTTTGAACTCAGTGGCTTCACTTGGATACTTCTTGGTATATTCATCAAGTTTCTGAGTCCATTCTGCTTCTAGCTTCTTACCTTTGGTGTGGCTATCCCACATGTCGTAGATTTCCTGGGGTATCTCAAAGGGCAAGTGGTTCCAGCCGATGTGCGGGCGAGAAGCGGCAACTTCCGCATCACCCAGCGCCGCGCCGTGGACTTCGTGGGTACCGGCTTTGTTGGGAGAACCCATGCCGATTACAGTCTTGCAGCAAATCATTGAAGGCTTTCCGCTGGCCTGCTTGGCCGCTTCAATAGCTGATTCGATCGCTACTGGGTCGTGACCGTTGACGTTAGGCACTACGTGCCAACCATAAGCCTCAAAACGCTTAGGCGTATCGTCACTAAACCAGGCTTCCACATGACCATCTATGGAAATGCCGTTGTCGTCGTAAAAACAGATTAGCTTGCCTAGTCCCAAGGTTCCTGCTAATGAGCAGGCCTCATGGGAAATTCCCTCCATCAGACAACCATCGCCAAGGAACGCATAGCTGTAATGATTAACAATATCAAAATCGGGACGATTAAACTCAGCGGCAAGAATTTTTTCTGCCAAGGCCATACCCACCGCGTTAGTGAGACCTTGCCCTAAAGGACCAGTGGTGGTTTCCACGCCAGGTGTGTAACCATATTCAGGGATGACCTGGAGTTTTGGAGTGAAGCTGACGAAAGCGCTTGATCTCTTCTATTGGCAAGTCATAACCAGTAAGATGTAACAGAGCATAAATCAACATCGAGCCATGTCCATTGGAGAGCACGAAACGGTCGCGATCAGCCCAATTGGGGTTAGCTGGATTATGACGCAAATGGTGAATCCATAGTACTTCAGCGATTTCAGCCATACCCATGGGCATGCCAGGGTGACCAGAATTGGCTTTTTGCACAGCGTCCATCGCTAGTGCACGAACAGCGCTGGTTAGGTTCTTAAACACTGGCGGGTCAAAGTCTTTAAATGTTCCCATGGACACAAACTCCCTTGCTTAACAAGTAACTAAAGAAATAAAAAAACGTACAACACACCCGCGCAAACAGGGTGACGATATTAACAGTGTGACGATATTATTGGGTAAAGGTATTATCGCTTAAGAAACGAAGCCAGACAACTACGATGAACTTTAGAGCATCTCCTTTTGGCATCAGTGACTTCGTAGCCTGATCCCTAATAGTTTGAGTTTACGATAAAGATGCGTACGTTCCAGTCCTGCTCGCTCTGCCACTCGGGTCATGTTGCCGCTTTCATGATCTATGAGTTGCTCAAAATATGATTTTTCAAATAAATCACGAGCTTCGCGCAAAGGGATGTTAAGCGGGATACTTGGAACAGACTGCATCGACGTTGTGGTTGCCAGTACCCGCTTCACGTCATCAGATGAAATTTCTTCGCCAGTACAGGTTAGTGCTAAAGAACGTACCGTGCCCGTGAGCTGCATGAGATTGCCAGGCCAGTCGTAATTGCGCAAGGCATTAAGAGCAGCAGTATTAAACTGTTGTAGAGATGCGTCACCAGATTCAATACAGTGCGAGAGGATCTGGTTAGCTAGTTCGGGAACATCTTCTCGGTGTGCCCTTAATGCAGGCACATTGATACGAAGGCCGCTTAAAGCTTCATATAATTTTGGATCATAGTCACCCTGTGCCGTTAACTCCGCCAATTCCAGGGATGTAACACAAACAAGCCGGACGTTGTACTTATCCAGTTTGTCTAACAGTTGCAGTAAGCCCTTTTGTTCTAACCTGCTTAAGCTGCTTATTTCTTTAAGAAATAATAGCCCACCTCTTGCCTGCTCAAGTAAATCAAATGGAGTTTCCGCTAGAGATCTATATGTGTCCGGCTCTATCCAGGGTGTATTGGAGCGATGAAGAAAGCGCGCACACAGTTCCATTCCTGCTCCTTGTTCGCCAGTGAGGAGTAGCGGTGTTTTCAGGTTGGAGATCTGTTCCAGTCTCTTTTTTAGATCCGTGATCAGCGGTCCTTTTCCAAGACTAGCAAGAGAAAGAGTGGAGGAAGGTTTGCTTTGGCCGCTACGTAATGCGTGCTCCACCGTATTCAATAACATTTGTAGTGGCACTGGTTTTTCTAGATAGCCGAATGCACCAATACGCGTTGCTTCAACTGCAGTTGCTATGGTGCCGTGTCCTGACATTACTACTACGGGCATGGTAAGCAGCCCGTTACTTGCCCACTCTTTCAGCAGAGTGACACCGTCTGTATCTGGCATCCAGACATCCAGTAGTACTAGATCAGGGCGCGATTGGTTTCGCCAGATACGCGCCTGTTCAGCATTTTCTGCTAAAGCAACACGGTAACCCTCGTCACGTAAGATTTCAGATAGCAGTTCACGTATACCAATTTCGTCATCGACGACGAGTATTGTATTATTGAGCATAATTATGAAATTTACTCCTCCACTATTAATGGTTGGCTGGGATTAAGCGATCTCATGGTTAATAGTTGAATTGTCACCAGACGCAATTGGCAGGGTAATGGAAATATGAGCCCCGTGGGGGTGGATGTTTTCAATTTGAATCGTACCATTGTGTTCTTCTACGATTTTTTTTACGATCGGAAGTCCAAGCCCCGTACCTTTGAGTTTGGTGGTAACGTAGGGTTCAAATGCATGCGTTCTGACGTGATCGGGAAACCCCTTACCGTTGTCGCTCAGACTGAGTCGTACACCATCTTGTACCATTTCTGTGCTCACGGTGATAACGGGCTCTACAGTATCAGCCAGAGTGTCTTGGGCATTTTGCAAAAGATTGTGAATTACTTGGCGTAACCTAGTCGAGTCTCCTCTCACTGGCGGCAAGCCAGGGGTTAAAGCTAAGTGTATGTGTGAGCGTAGCTCTCCACCTTTCGCTATACTTGTTGTTTCGTATAATGTTAATACTTCCTGTACTAGTTTATTGAGATCCAGTAAGCGTAATTCTAGCTCTGGTGCGCGTGCATATTCGCTAAACTCATTGACCATTTTCTTCAGTGCTTCCACTTGATTTACGATAGTTTCAGTAGATCGCTTCAAAATCTCTGCATCCTGCGATCCTAGTTTTTTAGCAAGCTTCTGTTGTATACGCTCAGCGGAAAGTTGTATCGGTGTGAGTGGATTCTTAATTTCATGGGCTAGGCGTCGAGCTACTTCACCCCATGCGGCAGTACGCTGTGCCTGTAGCAAATTAGTAATATCATCAAATACTACGACACCGCCCCCTCCTGAGACATATGGAAGACGTGTTCCACGTAATAGTAACACTTGGTTGATACCGTTGCCTGGACACTCTACTTGCCGTTGCCAATCGCCGGTTTTTCCAGACTGGAATCCTTCCCGTATTCCAATTTCTAAGGCAAGGAGCTGAGGTTCTCGCTTAGTGCATTCCTCCATGGTTAATCCCTCAAGGCTAGCCAGCGGAACTTTCAGAATATACTCCGCGCTAAGATTTGCAGTGCGCATGCGCAAGCTTTCATCGAATACTAGGACGCCGGATGAAAGATTTGCTAGGATGCTCTCCAGATAGGCCCTAGCACTCTCTACTTCATGCTGATTATGTTGTGCCGCCTTATGAGCCTCCTCCAGTTGCTGGGTCATGAGGTTAAATGATTCGGTGAGTACTCCCAGCTCATCTCGACTTTGTACCGGAAGGCGCCTGCTGAAGTCCCCCTGAGCTACAGCGCGAGTGCCTGCTGCCACCAAACCTAGTGGTTTGCTGAGCCGTTCACTGATGAGGAACGCTGCAGCTAGCGCAGAAAAAAGTGAGAGCAGAAGCACCAGTGTTAAAGTTACTCCATAGAGCTCCTTCAATCCCTGGCGCGATAGCGACAATTCCTCATAATCACGATATATCGCTTGAACTATTTCCGCGTCTTCTGCAAGCTGCTTTGGTACTGGTTGCAACAATTGCAAGATGCGGATGTCTCCCGCTAGATTCAGGACATTGACGGGAACTGGTTCAACCACCCGCAAATACAAACCTTTCCCTGGGATGGACTCAACGGCGCTGTAGGCCTTTTGCATTCTTACTTGGCGCATTACCGCCGCACTTGGCATATCCGGGAGTTCCATGCCCTCAGTATCAGAAAATGCGATTACCTTCCCATCTTTATTAAATAGAGTGGCTTCTTGCACCTGCGATTTCTCTAGCAGTTGGCTTAGCTCTGGTAGCGGCACAGAAGATTGTCCGGATAGAGTGAGGGCAGTGACCTGAGCTTTCTTCCGCAATTCTTCCAATCGGTTGTCTAACATGGCGCGCCCAAGGCTTAAACCTCCTTCTAGTGCTTGGTCTACCTTAACGTCAAACCAGGATTCGATACTTTTTCCGAGGAATTGTACTGATGCGCTGTACACCAATACGCCAGGAAGAACTGCCATCAGAGAGAAAATCAGCAACAGACGCAACGCCAATCTAGAGCCCAATACTCCTGTTTTAAGCCTACGTCTAAGTCTCCACAGCAGATATCCTACTAATGCCATAAGAAATAGCACGAAGCCAACATTGAGCTGAATTAGAAGTTGATATTTTCGTTCAAAAAAATCAGAATCATCACCTGCTATAGCTAGCAAAAACAGCATCACCGCGCTTAATCCGACACCAATAATAATGATATATTTCATGGTTTATCCACAAGAATAAGTCTTTGCGAAGGAAGCGTTATTCTCCACTGCAGCATACCGGAGCTCAAGTTCCACTCTTTGGAACCAAGTGCTTCTACCTGGAACGGTTTTGGTAGTCGTGATAGATCGAGCCGCATACGCAACTTTGCGATATATTCTGTATCTTGCTGTAATTCGGAACTCTCGAAGATAGGACGATTACGCACTCGGCTCATGACTCGTAGCGCTTCCTTTAGAGTGCTGAAGCTTTGTGTTTGCAATAATGATCCGCCACTTAAACGGTATTGGCGTGTAAGCGCATAATAGCTTAACGCATCTCGCTGTTTACTCCGGGCAATTTTTTTATCTAGCCAATACCAGCGTGAGCTTACTAATCTAAAATCAGTTACAAAGTAAAGCACGATACCTTTTTTGAGCGCTTTTTTCAAAACAGGATTCAACATTATTTCAAAATCAGCGTTGTACTGGTAGCCTTCGTCGGTTGTATCTAGTGCAACAAATTTTATCTGTATGTCTTTTGCATGGGCAGTGAAGGCTAACAAAAATATCGCAGTCAGCAATATTGTTGCGACCGTACGTAAAAGTTGCGCAATAGGGTTAAGCTTTGTGCAACAGGGTATAAAAGAAGCCATCATGCTGAGAGTCCGGCAACAGTTGTCCGTCAAGTACTTCCACCTTAGGTAGAGGTAAAGTACGGGCATCTGAATGATGATGCAAAAATTCTTTCACCTGCAGCTTGTTTTCCTCAATAAATACAGAGCAGGTAACGTAGAGCAATTTACCATCTCTGGACAGGGTCTGCCATAATGCATCGAGAATTTTCTGCTGAATTTTGACAAATTGGGTAAGGTCACCCTCGCGTCGTAGCCATTTGATATCTGGGTGACGGCGCACCACGCCCGAGGCAGAGCATGGGACGTCAGCCAAAATTCGATCAAATGGTTTGCCATCCCACCACTCTGACGGGTTTGCTGCATCTCCGCAGACGATGTGATATCTACTGAATACTAGGCGCGCAAGATTTTGTGTTACCAGGGCAAGTCGTTTAGGGTCATTGTCAAGTGCGGTTAACTCTACATCTGCTAACTCCAGGAGATGTCCGCTTTTACCGCCAGGAGCGGCACAAGCGTCCAGTATATGCATTCCATCGTGTATGTCCAAAAATGGGGCGGCTAATTGTGCACCCGCATCCTGTACTGAAACCAATCCCTGGGAAAATCCGGGTAGCTTTTCTACAGTTACTGGTTGTTCCAGTCTGAGTGCGTTGTCCCATATTACCTGTGCACTCATGCCGTTCTTATATAGCTGTTCTTGATATTCCAACACACCAATTTTGTCTTGGTTGACGCGCAGCGTCATTATTGGGTGCTGATTACTTGTTTCTAGCACTGTCTTATAGTTTTGGGGATATTGCATACGGAGTTTGTCTATCCACCACTGTGGATAGGAATATTGCCCCACTTCGTTTTCAGCTGCTGCTTTTAGCAGAGTTTTGCGCTGACGTATGAAACCGCGTAACACTGCATTGACTAATCCCTGTACGCCCCTACCACAGTTTAGGCGCAAGGATGCGGTCACAGCATGATCAACCACCGCATAAGCAGAAGTTCTGCTGTACTGCAGTTGATACAGGCCTACCAGCAACAAACTGCGCAGATCTTGGTTTCGCAGTGGTTTGTTCAGTAACAGCTCAAGCAAAGCATCAAGTTGCCCGTAAAATCGCAACACACCATAGCTTACATCTTGAATAGCTCCACGTTGTTGCTTAGAAAGAGTGGGGTGCACACGCCATGATTCCTGCAATACTGCAGTCAGGCTCCCTCCAGCTAGTATCGTACCCACTGCATGCGCGGCTATACACTGAGTTTCAATCATTCTGGTACCGTAAAACGGTCACCAGGCTCTAATGAATATCCTGAAAGAAATTGCATCGCACCCAGTTTTTGCCCGCCAGGTTTTTGTACAACTTCAAGCATCAACGTGCCAGTACCACATGCTACTGCTATGCCTTCTTGCCCTGTTGAAAGAATTTCACCTGGGTTGCCTGCGGTACTGGCAGTTACTCTCGTTTGAAATATTTTCAGAGGAAACCCATGTATTTTCGAGTGCGCGCCAGGATGGGGATTGAATGCTCGTACGCAGCGACTAATTTTCTCGGCGCTCAATCGCCAGTTTATGTCCGCTTCCTTTTTTTTCAGTTTTGGTGCGTAGCTTGCGTTCGTCTCATTTTGTGGGGTTGCAATGAGTTTTTCATTTGATAAGAGCTTGAGTACTTCTACAATACAATGTGCTCCCAGTATGGTAAGTTTTTCGCACAGAGTCTTAGTGGTGTCATTATGTACAATAGGGATACTTTGCTGCATTAGTATGGCACCAGTGTCTAGACCTTGATCCATTTGCATGATGGTAATACCTGTTTCTCGTTCACCGGCCAATATTGCCCTTTGAATTGGTGCAGCACCACGCCAATGTGGCAACAAGGAAGCATGAATATTGAGGCATCCGAAGCGAGGGATGCTCAAAACTGTTGTAGGCAAGATTAGCCCATAAGCTGCAACGACCATTACATCTACACCGATTGTTGTTAGCTGACCATGTATCCCAGGTTGATTTAGCAAGTGTGGTTGCAATAAAGTAAGTTCATACTTTTTTGCTAGCAATTTAACCGCACTAACTTTTAGTTTCATGCCGCGTCCAGCTGGACGGTCAGGCTGGGTCAGAACTAGTGCAACTTCATGCCCTGCAGCTATTAGTGCTTCAAGTGCATAAGCTGCAAATGTCGGTGTACCGGCAAAAATGATTTTCATGTTTAGCCAATTTAGATATTGTGAGGAGTTTTGATTTCTACCTTATACCCCCAATCCGTTAAAAAACCATTTATCATCAATCAAGTAGCTCAATTTCCCATGGTGTATATTCGTAAAAAGATTATCAGTCACATCACGCTTCGTTGTTGTTTTTTTAATTTTCTTAGAACACGTGTTTGTTTTAGCTGTGATAGGTATTCAACGAATACTTTTCCTATTAAATGGTCCATCTCATGTTGAATGCATACTGCCAGCAATCCTTTAGCTTCAAGTATAAAAGGATCACCGTTAAAATTCAGCGCCTCAACTGTAATTTGCTCAGCGCGCCGAATTTTCTCAAATATCCCTGGCACTGATAGACAACCCTCTTCACAGTCAGATTCGCCGATAGCGGCGGTAATTTCTGGGTTGATTAATACGTGTAGTAGGTCATGGGTGTCAGATGCGTCAATTACAATCACACACTGGTGCACATCTACCTGTGTCGCTGCTAAGCCAACTCCAGGAGCGGCGTACATTGTTTCTGCCATGTTGTGTACCAAAGTACGAATTTTGTCAGTTACTTCTGGTACTTTAGCCGCCACTGTATGTAGCCGTTCATCCGGGTATTGCAATATTTTCAGAAGAGCCATAAAAGCATGCTTATTTAAGCTTATATTTAATAAACTAAATATAGAATTTAAACCATACTAACCTATTTTTTCTATACATATTGCCGATAGTTAACCCATGTGTCATTTCATATTACTGCGCCCAAAAATCGGGCTTTTTCAGTGACTGAGGGTTTTCATGCCTAATTCTATTATATCCATGATTTTGCTCGTGGGTTTGCTATATGGCCCATTTGCTAATGCTGCCAGTGTTGAGCTTCAGAGTAATATGCCCGATCGTTACATTGTTGTCCCTGGCGATACACTTTGGGGTCTCGCTTCACGTTTTTTGAAAGATCCTTGGCGCTGGCCGGAAATCTGGGGGTTAAATGAAGAAGAAATAAAAAATCCCCACAAGATTTATCCTGGAGATCTTATCGTACTAGAGAGGACCCCTGACGGAAACAGGTTGCGGTTAATCAAGGGGGAGACCGTGGAGGAAAGATTGTCTCCTCTTGTGCAAGTGGAGAAGACCGAAGTCGGGGCCATCCCAAGTATTCCAGTTGCGGCAATCGAGCCTTTCTTAAGTCAGCCCTTGGTGATCGAAAAAAACGGTCTTGAAAACGCACCATCAGTGCTAGGCGCTAGTGACTACCGTGTGGCGTTTAGCAAAGGCGATCTTGTTTATGCCAAAGATATGCCAAAAGACAAAGGTTTATTGTGGCAAATCTTTCGTCCTGGAAAGGCTCTAACAGATCCTGAGCATGACACAACTTCGACTATATGGTCCGAGGTGGCAGAATATTTGGTCCTGACAAATCGTAATAATGACGTATATTTTTTTGACGAGTGGGGGCGCTCTGGCGAGATTCTAGGTTATGAGGCCACTTATTTGGGAGATGCAAAGGTAGAAAAATTTGATGATGTTAGTTCCATTTCTATTGTTCGTTCCGTCCAGGAAATATATAAGGGCGATCGGTTGGTTCTAGCCCCTCCTCCGATGTTCACTAACTATGTTCCACATGCTCCAGACAAGGAGATTGAGGGGCGCATCATTTCGGTCTATGGTGGTATCACAGAAATTGGCAAAGATTCTATTGTTGTTCTAAGTAAAGGCAAACTTGATGGACTGGAAATGGGTAATGTAATGGCTATCTATAAAACAAACCAATCCCAAACAAGTGATGATTCACAAGTTGTTAGTCGTAGTTACGAAATAGGAACGACCAAACGGGAGACCGTAGAGTTGCCCAAAGAGCGTGCTGGTCTAGTATTTATTTTCCGAGTATTTGAAAGGGTGTCCTATGCGCTGGTGATGCAAACTACGCAACCGATTCGGATGCTTGATATAGTACAAACCCCGTGACATCTCTCAGATAATTTTGGCCATTCCTCTGGATATTGAATCTATGCTTGTCCCTAGTTGGTTTTGGCTTGTCCTTCACTGTATAAGGTTCTCATACGCTATTCAAGCGGAGAGAAAACTAATAAACAGCGCTTATTTTTTTCTACTTGAAGCACCATTATCAGTTCCCACTAGATAATGTTAACAATATAAATAATTGGGTTTGGATGACGCGTTGTGGCACAAATGTCATGACTAAGTTATTGTAGATTTTGACGTGCTGTGTTTCTGCAACAGCTTGACGGGAGAAACGGTATCCGCCATGCTGTTAATGTTTAGACTGGATGGCATAGTCGTTAAGTTAGTCAGGAGCCACTACCAGATTCGATAAAGCATGCGTGATCAGAACCCCATATTACCTATAACTAAATTCTAAAGAATCCACAAATTATATTAATTAAAAAGTAGCCTTAATTTTCATTTAAGTTACTAAACGAAACTACCGTAGCAAAATTAATTTACAAGTGATCACAGCCCAATCTTTTATCCAAGTGGTTCTTATCATATATCTTATATTTTGGTAGCTAGCTGCCACCCTTTTAAAAACAGTTGTTAACTATCTGCAGATACTTACAGGAGTCTCATGGGTAAAACCTTAATCATAGCTGAGAAGCCATCCGTTGCCACAGACATTGCGCGGGTATTAGGTGGTTTCGTCAAGCACGCTGACTATTTTGAAAGCGAAAAATATGTATTGTCTTCGGCCATAGGTCACTTACTTGAACTAGCAGTACCAGAAAAATACGAGGTCAAGCGTGGTAAATGGAGTTTTGCAAATCTACCTGTAATTCCCCCCCACTTTGATCTCAATCCCATTGAGAAAACTAAGCCGCGCTTGAAACTTCTAACTAAGCTTATTAAGCGTAAGGATGTTGATGGACTCATTAATGCATGTGATGCAGGACGCGAAGGGGAATTAATTTTCCATTACATTACGCGTTATGTTGAAACAAAAAAACCAATCAAGCGCCTATGGCTACAATCAATGACGCCTACTTCGATCAGGGATGGTTTTACAAAATTACTTGATGATACTGCTGTACAGTCACTAGCAAAGGCTGCTGTAAGTAGATCTGAAGCCGACTGGCTGGTTGGTATCAATGGCACTCGTGCGATGACTGCTTTTAATTCACAGGAGGGCGGATTTCATAAAACTACTGTGGGTCGAGTGCAAACACCTACTTTAGCAATTCTAGTTGAACGTGAAGAGGTGATCAAAAAGTTTGTTCCACGTAGTTACTGGGAGATACATGGTACTTTTTCTGCAAAAATTGGTAAATATAAGGGGCGTTGGTTTGATGAGAAATTTATAAAGGACAAAAAGGATGGTGAGCAAAAAACCGAACGTGTATGGGAGCAAAAATATGCCGAGTCTATTTGCATAAAATGTCAGGGTAAATCAGGTGTAGTCAGAGAAGATAGCAAACCTACCACGGAAATCTGCCCACAACTATATGATCTTACTAGCTTGCAGCGTGATGCCAACGGTCGCTTTGGTTTTTCTGCCAAAGTAACACTTGGGCTAGCTCAAGCCCTATATGAAAAACATAAGGTGTTGACATATCCTCGTACTGATTCGCGCGCACTACCAGAGGACTACATTTCAACTGTGAAGGATACCCTGGGATCACTAGAATCCTCCCGTTATGGTAAGTTTGCCAAGCAGATCTTAAAAGATGGATGGATCAAACTGAATAAGCGTATTTTTAACAATTCTAAAATTTCAGACCATTTTGCCATTATTCCAACCTCACTCGTGCCTAAGAATCTAAGTGATGCTGAGGAGAAACTTTATGATCTAGTTACCAAGCGTTTTGTAGCAATTTTCTATCCAGCTGCCGAATTTCTCGTAACTACCCGAATCACTCGAGTTGAAAATGAGTCATTCAAAACTGAAGGCAAAGTAATGATTAATCCTGGATGGCAAACAATCTATGGCAAGGGGGCGCAAGAAGCCGACGGAGCGGAGAATAACTCAACTTTAGTTGCTGTAAAACAGGATGAGATAGTTCTTGCTGACGAAGTAAAAGCCACCGTAAGTCAGACTCGGCCGCCAGCAAGATTTAATGAAGCCACGTTGTTATCGGCTATGGAAAGTGCGGGCAAATTAATAGAAGATGAGGAGTTGCGCGAAGCTATGAGCGCAAAAGGATTAGGCACACCTGCCACGCGTGCCTCGATCATTGAGGGGCTAGTCTTTGAAAATTACTTGCAGCGTGTAGGACGCGAGTTGCATCCCACTGCTAAGGCTTTTTCTTTGATTATACTATTGCGCGGATTGAAGGTATCTGAACTTACATCACCTGAACTGACTGGCAATTGGGAATTCAAGCTGCGAGAGATTGAGCAGAGTAAACTTGAACGTAAGTCTTTCATGGAAGAGATCGCTGATATGACTCGCCATATGGTGGAGCAGGCGAAAGGGCATCGTGGTGAAACCATAAGCGGAGATTTTTCCACACTTAAATCACCGTGCCCTAAATGTGGTGGTGTAATACAGGAAACTTACAAGAAGTTTCAATGTAAAGAATGTGATTTCGCGTTATGGAAAATTCTAGCGGGAAGACAATTTGAAGTAGCTGAAATGGAAGAACTGGTTACACGACGTGAAGTTGGACCATTGCAAGGTTTCCGTAGCAAAATGGGGCGATTATTCAATGCAAATATAAAGCTCACCGACGAGCATGAAATGAAGTTTGATTTTGGTGAAAGCAACGACGAAAGTACAGAGGACGTAAATTTTACTGGCCATGAATCTCTGGGAAAATGTCTACGATGTGATAGTCAGGTATTTGAGCATGGCATGAGCTACACCTGTGAAAAAGCTGTTGGTGTTACTCGAACGTGTGATTTCAAAACTGGAAAAATAATTCTTAAACGTCCAATCGAAAGAGAGCAAGTTGTAAAATTATTGCGTTTTGGAAGAACAGATTTACTGTCCAAGTTCATTTCCAAGAAAGGAAGGCCATTTTCGGCCTATCTAGTAGCTGGTGAGAATGGAAAAACAAGATTTGAGTTTGAGCCGAGACAAGCAAAAATAGAACCTGAAACTAAGATAGCTAAGCCCAAAACAAAAATACCAATAGCCAAGAAATCGATTGCTCGTTAAATGTATGTAACTTAATTTAATATGTGTCAGAGAAGTTCGGTTGTTCTTAGCTTTAGCTCAGGATAATAATATCCCCTTCTGTGTTGTTTTTGGAAGCAATGTTGTTTACATGTGCATTCCAAAAATAGCAGGAAACAAATATCTCAATATAGATCCCACGATCCAGATGATTAGTATCAAGCTAGAGAGAATAGCTAATCCTTCCCCAAGAGTTGAAATTAGCGTTGAACCCAGGCTTCCAAACTCCTCTTGTCCAGATTCGTTGCGTCTGCTGTTCTTACGCTTCCTAACCCAGATATGAATCCAGATAACAACAGGAATAAGGAGTAAAGAAATTAACAAATGAAATTCAGGGCTATCCATATCTGATCTACCTTTTTAGTAATATATTGTTACTAACATCTTAATTTTCATTTCTAACATTTAGTTTGATACGTGGTTGGTGGAGGAACAGGCTAAAGAAGCGTAGTAAAGCCACATTTCCAACTAATTCATGCTCAAGTTATCACAGTTTCTACTGCAGGATTTTAATAGCAGACTAGTATTCTTTTTTAATTATGTTTAAGTCTTCGATTGAAAACCCAATAATTTCAGTTCAAAGGCCTACCCTTTTTTCTTGTAGTATGTCTCGCATATAGAAAGCAACACCTCTTCTTTTGAAGGACCAGGTGGGGGCAGCACAACCTCCTCTTGTTTTCGTTTATGTGAATCAATCGCTCTTATCACCATAAAAATCACGAATGCTATAATTAGAAATCAAGGACTATTTGTATAAATTTACCATAGGAAATAGCCACAGCAGCGACATCACCCGATGCTTTCTTCAATGTGAAAGCGAGTTTGTTAAAGTCCACCTCCCAATTTGCAGCCCAATTGGTGGCATGATTACATCATTGACAAAAGAAGAAACGATTTTGCCAAATGCAGCCCAAACGACGATACCAACCGCCATGTCGACTGCATTCCCTTTTATTGCAAACTCTTTGAATTCAGCCATTATGCTCCATGCTCATAGTGCTCTTCCCCAGTAAGTTAATATGCTGAAAGACAAATTTTATTGATCTTATTGATGTTGCCAATGATGTTTTGTGATTATATCGAAAAATTTTATTTAAGCACAGTTGAACCGCTATGTAGGAAGTCTGATGATAAGTATTCCGAAAATTAAATAATTCTATGTTCGCCTCATGTCATGAATGAAAAATCTAGCCTACCAATTACAGCAGCGATTACTGTGCATCCAGTTACAAATCGTCATGAATTAAGAACATTCATTGATATTCCATGGCGCGTTTACTCAGATGATCCCATGTGGGTGCCGCCGTTACGTCTCGAGAGACGCCTGCACTTTTCCAAATTTAATCCATATTTTAAACATGCAGTATGGCAAGCATGGATTGCATACCGGGGTAATCTGCCGGTTGGGAGGATTAGTGCTCAAATAGATCAACTCCATCGTCAACGCTATGGTGCAGATACTGGTCATTTCGGCTTGCTAGAAAGCGTGGAGGATACAGAGGTATTTGCAGCACTTACGTACACTGCTGAGACATGGCTTTCTGAGAGAAACACCAAGTATGTTAGCGGACCGTTTAATTTTTCTATCAATCAAGAGTGCGGTGTCCTCGTAGACGGGTTTGATACACCTCCAATGGTCATGATGCCGCATTCGCCTAAATGGTATGGGCGCTTACTTGAAGAACAAGGCTATCAACCGTTGAAGGATCTGCTTGCGTATTGGGTGAATTTGGACTTTAAGGTTCCCCAATTCATGCGTATTTTGTTGGCGAAGTTTTCTAGTCGGATACATCTGAGAATGATACGCCGCAATCAATTTAAAGCAGAAATGGGAGATATTACGTAATATTTTCAATGACGCTTGGTCAGATAACTGGGGCTTCATTCCTTTTACTGAGGCAGAATTTTCCGAGCTTGGAAGCGTATTTCGTATACTTCTGAGGGATGAATATATGTGGGTTGCTGAGGTTGATGGTGTTCCAGCAGCTTTTTTGGTGGCGCTTCCAAATTTGAATGAGATCTTTGCTAAATTTAATGGAAATTTCTTCCCTAACAACTGGCTCCGCTTGTATAAGAATATTAAATACAATGAATTTACTTCGATCCGGGTGCCGTTGATGGGTGTGCGTAAGCAATTCCAAAATACTCCTTTGGGTATAGTGCTTGCTTTCATGGTGATTGATGCGCCACGACAACGCCCGCTTGCCCTGGGAGTACGAGAGGCTGAATTGTCCTGGATACTTGAGGATAATAGATCGATGCGTACAATGCTCAATAGCATTGGTAGTAAGGAGTATAAGCGTTATCGAATCTATGGAAAAAAGTTGTAATCAAATTTTTTGAGAGACAATCTAGCGTTTCAAATTCAAATTTCAAGTGAAAAAAATAGATAAATTTGTCGCTCTGGTACTGGCTGCAGATCGTACGGCTAACGACCCTGTTGCCATCAAATCAGGTATGGTCTGCAAAGCATTCACACCGATCTGTGGAATACCAATGATAATTCGTGTACTAGATGCGCTTGAGGCAAGTGGTATGATTAGATCGATTATTTTATGCGGTCCACCCGAATCCACGCTCCCTGGATGTACGGAATTGGAGCAACGGATAGGACGTGGGGATGTAACCTGGGTACCTAACCTTGATTCTCCCAGCCGTAGTGCCAATAGGGGGCTTGAGCATATAGATGAGGGCGTTCCAGTATTATTAACAACGGCTGACCATGCCTTATTGACACCTGAAATCGTGCAGTATTTTTTACGTGAGTCTAGTAAAGCGGATAGTGATGCTACTGTGGGATTAGTTAAACATGAAAATGTCATGGCTAAATTTCCAGGCACTAAGCGTACCGTAATACGGCTTCGTGATGGAAACTTTTGTGGTTGTAACCTCTATACTTTTCTTAACCACCATGGTCGTGATTTGGTTTCATTCTGGAGACGAGCAGAAGATTTGCGCAAACACCCTTGGCGATTAGTTGGGGAGATACTGGGTCCAATGGCTATTTTGTTATATCTACTCAGGATATCAACACTTAATCAAGCGCTGAACGCTGTGTCGGCTAAAGCCGGCGTTAGATCACGGGCAGTTATCATCCCCTATGCTCAGGCTGGTGTCGATGTAGATAAGGCGGAGGATATAGTGCTTGTAGAATCTATTTTGGAGGAAGCAATGCCCCTATCTTTTAATAAGAATGGAACTTCGTAGCGTTTTCCCATGTAGTAAGATGATTGCATTCCAAGGTTTGCAAGAGAGAGTTTGTGAAAATAATTGAGAAATATATCATACGTGAGCTATTGATGCCGTTCACGGTGATTATGGCGATTCTGGTCGGGCTATTTTCTTGTTTAAGCAGTGCCAATTTTTTGGCGGGGGCTGTGACAGAATCGGTTGGTATTGCCGGCATGCTGAAGTTAGTACTACTTAAGACTTTAATCGCCTTAGAAGTGCTTGTACCAGTCGCTCTCTATGTTGCCGTAATCATCGGTCTTGGCAGAATGAATAAGGACCAAGAAATTAACGTATTACGTTCTGCAGGTATTAGCGAACTGCGCATAATATATTCTGTGCTTTTAGTTGCAATTCCAGTCGGGATTATCAGTGGCGCACTTTCTATGTTTGTTCGCCCTTGGGCTTATGAAGAGAATTATATTTTGAATGCGCAGGCAGAAGCTGAGTTAAATACAGACAATTTCCAAGCTGGACGTTTCTATGGAAGCGAAAAAAGTGGCAGAGTAGTTTATATTAACTCTAAGGATGAATCTGGTAAGCAGATGAGACAAATATTTCACTACATTAATGGAATTAACGGAAGGGAGATCCTGGTCGCTC
>PVMK01128199.1_pt1 | contig 31792 bp, 35 predicted proteins | sample 1853481 | NCBI WGS metagenome assembly PVMK01 (sample SAMN08533507, study PRJNA380276) | Marine sediment metagenome, whole genome shotgun sequencing project.
GCTCAGCCTTATCAGGCAGCATTGCCAGGGTGGTCACTGATGTGAATCGCCAGCTGACCCGGGATGTGGAGGAGACCGGGCGATTTATCACCCTGTTTTACCTTCAGATTGATATGAACAAGAAAAGCCTGAACTGGGTGCGGGCCGGGCATGAACCGGCCGTTCTTTATGATCCCGCAACCGATCGCTTCGAAGAGCTGATCGGTGAAGGCATTGCTTTAGGGATTAATGACAGCTGGCAGTATGCGGAAAAAAAACGCGCCGATCTGACTGCCGGCCAGGTTATTTTATTGAGCACCGACGGCATCTGGGAAGCCCGAAATCCGCAGGATGAAATGTTCGGCAAACAGGCCATATACGACATCCTCCGTAAAAATTCAAAAGCCACAGCTGCAAAAATTCGGGATGCTATTCTTGCCGAGGTAAATCAGTTCCAACAGGGAGTCGAGCCTGCCGATGACATCACCCTGGTCATCATCAAAATTAAATATTGACACCCTCAGGGTAAATTAATAAAATTTAAGCCAGTTCACCGCATTTAAGCGGCTCAAAGGAGCAACACCATGCTGGATATGGATCCTCAATTAGGCAAATATGGCGTCACTGCACGCCTTTTTAAGCTGATCAATGACCTGCCTAAAGACAAAAAATTGATCCTATTAAAACAGCTCATTGGTGATGATGTAAGCACTCAATTGTGCAAATTGATTATTGAAATGTCGGAAAATCAGCAGATCATTTTACTGGAGCAATTGAAATCCATGCCGGTGGCTGAAATGCCGGAAAGAACCGTCAGCCTGGAAGGAGACGAGTCCTCGATGCGGGAAAATCCCCGCAAGCCGTGCTTGATTAATGCCAATTACAGTGTACAAAACAAAGACTACAAAAGCTACATACTGGACATCAGCATCGGTGGCGTGTTTATTGAAACCAATGAAAAATTCACCCTCGGCCAGAAAATCGTGCTGAATTTCACACTGCCCAACAATCAAAAACCGTTCAAACTCACTGGAACGATTTCATGGGGCAGCCCGCGCGGATTCGGGTTAAAATTTGATGAGCTTCCGGTGCAGCAGGGAGAAATTTTAAGATCTTTTGTCGAACAAAAGGAAAAAGCGTAACAATAGCTTGATTGAGTTAACAGCAAAATCTCTGATCATTATATTGCCCCTGAGGAAAACCGCAACCCGCCACTAACCAGGAAGGTGTATTATGAAACGTTTACTCAGCTTACTTTTCCTTATCGGGGTCCTGCTGTGGGTTCCGGCCTCATATGCGGATGTTTATTCCTGGACCGATGAAAACGGGGTTAAGCATTTCGGTAACCAGGCGCCCGAAAATGCCGCCAACGTGAAGCTTCTTTTCAAAGAGAAACCGCACGACGCGGCTGCCGATCAGCAACGCACGGATACGGATAATAGAGAGGTGACCGAGCTTATCAGAGAGCTTGAACAAGAAGAGGAGCGGCAAGCAGCCGAAGAGAGAAGAAAAGCCGCAGAAGCCGAACGAAACCGTAAACCTACTCAGCAGGAACGCGTTGAAGAAGAAAAAAAACGGCTGGAAGCCACAATCGCCGATCTTGAAGAAAAACCTCTGAATTATTTCGGATCATTTAAAAACAAGCGCGTCCGCCTGGGATATTACCGCTACAGGCTGGAAACCTTGATGCGCGATCCCGACAAATACTTTAACCAGCCGTCATCGTTTGAAGGCAACGTTAAATATCCTGCCCAATAATTCCAGCGCTTACGCGTCCTAAATAGGCGTCAACCATTACAGGCTATCGGCGTTCAATATCCTGATATCGCTATCATCGGGGTATTCTGCGCCCCCCCATACCCCAAATCCCGCTATCCAGAGTCAACGACCACCCGCTCTGCGTGTGGCCGGTGACCCGGAACATTATTATGAAAAGCGGTATAATTCATAGATATTCGAAAAACGCCTTAAGTTTACTATAATCTATACCGATATGATCATGATATTTATCGAAATCTATCTATCAAGGAGGGCAGTTTGATGAAAACCATGTTTTCTTTTTCAGGTGCTATCGTAGTTCTGATTTCCCTGTGTTTATTAATCCCGGCTGTTGAGGCCCAGGTGTCAAACAGGGTTGAAGTGGTGGCCGCAGCCATCTGCAAGGACGTCGTGGAACGCGAAGCGGTGGATGTCGCCAACAGTTTTTCCAATTCGGTTCCCAGGCTGTATTGCTTTACAAAAATTGTGGGCGCCAGTCAGCCGACAGAGGTTGTGCATGTCTGGAGTTACGGTGATGTCGAACGCGCCCGGATTTCTCTGGCAGTCAATGGGGCCACCTGGCGCACTCACAGCTCAAAGGCTATTCAGGCTCATGAGATTGGTTCCTGGCGGGTGGATGTTCTGGACGCCTCCGGCAATCTGCTGGAAACGATTAATTTTGAGATTACCCAGTAGTCGCAAACTGATAAGGTGTTTGAGACAATGCCCCGATTCAGCAAAAAGCCACGTCCCGAAGGCGTGGCTTTGAGTTAGTAAATATTGAAAATCCTGACACTGGCAAACAGAAATTAATTTAAATATTTAACATAATATCATATATATAGACAGATTGAGGGCCTCAGAAAATTGAAATTAAACCTGTTTTTTGATAAGCTGATAGGGTAAAAATCATTTCAGAATCTGCCGTGTAACTACTACATTTGATCAGGTCACGTTGTCCTCATAACTTGCCGTACACATAAACTAAAATGGAGGATTCTATGACAGTTGCCAACATGCTGAATTTAACGGCCAGCCCTGCGCTATCCATTTTGATATGGATCGTATTGTTTTTGGCCGCACTTTATTTTGCTCGCAGACCGTTTCACAGAGCGGTGATGTCGTTTAGCAAAATCATTTACAACGCCATGCGCTTTACTTCCGCCTCGGTGCTGTCGGCGGAAAAAAGACTGGCACAGCGGAATCGGGAAGTGCTGATGGCAGGCGGCCTGGAAAACGCCGAGCGCATGGTCGAAAGGGAATTTGACCGTCTCGGCGCAGCGGTTGCCAGAGACCTGGAAGGATATCCCAATGTACATCGCCAGCTGTCGGAGGTAACTACCAAGCTGGATGAAGATTACACCAGCAGTGCTGATGTACCGCCGTCTTTACCGAACTGGATGCCGATTATCGAATCCATTGCCAAAATCAAGCATAGCGGGGATTCGATGGTCGCCAATATGCTGGCGGAGATCAATCGCTCGCTAACCGATCAGCACAAAAAGGCCATCGAAGACTATCGTAACTCCACGGCTGCACGTCATGCGATCTTAAACAAGATGATGCCGTTCTGGCGCAAGGTCGAAAAATCTTTAACCAGCATTTCAAAATCCATCGCCAACATAAAAAAGCGGTCCAAAACTGTCGATCACTACATGGATGAGTACGAGCAAATTCGCTCCAAGACCGACAGAGCGGCACGCGCCCTGTCGACGTCATCGCTGACGCAATTTGCAATCTCCGGGTTGGTGCTGTTGATTGCCATCGGCGGTGCCATCATCAATTTTAACCTGATTGCATTGCCAATGTCGGAAATGGTTGGTGGCGCCAGTTATATCGGCCCTTACAAAACCTCTGATGTTGCCGGACTGGTCATCATCCTGGTGGAGTTGACCATGGGGCTGTTTCTGATGGAATCGTTGCGAATCACACGTTTGTTTCCCATTATCGGTGCCATGGATGACAAAATGCGCGGCAGGATGATAGTGATCACCTTTGCCCTGCTGGCCATCCTGGCGGGTGTCGAGTCGGCTCTGGCTTTTATGCGGGACCGCATCGCACTTGATATGCAAGCCTTACGGCAAACACTGGCCGGGACTGAGCAGATCGGGATGTCCACCAGTGTGATCCCCACGGTGGGGCAGATGGTCATGGGGTTTATTTTGCCCTTTGCCCTTGCGTTTGTGGCCATTCCACTGGAATCATTTGTTTCTTCGTCCCGCACGGTGCTGGGCGGATTGGTCGCCTGGCTGCTCAGAATCTTTGCGTTTTTACTGCGTCTGCTGGGCAATGTTGGATTTTACGCCGGACGCTTCGTTGTAAATGTATACGACCTGGCCATTTTCCCGGCCATCTGGCTGGAAAGGATTATTCTGGGCACCAAAAGTAAAAAACGAGACACCCTCGAGGCGGAGAGGCCTGAAGATTCGCCCTTGATCGAGGAGGCCGTTGATATTGATAGTTTCGACAAAACTCTGGAAATAAAGGAGCAGCAGGAATGAAAAAACTATTTGCATTAGCCATCGTCCTTTGCATGCTGATTGCGGGCTGCACCGATGTCAAAAGTCGCTCCACAGGGGTCTATATGCTATTGGACACCTCCGGCACCTATGCGGTGGAACTGAAAAAGGCCCAGAAAATATTAAATTACCTGCTGGGGGTTCTCGCACCGGGAGATACACTGGCAGTGGCTCGAATCGATACCGGCAGCTTTAGTGAAAAAGACATTGTCGCCAAAATCACTTTTGATGGGCGGCCGTCGCTGGCCAACAACCAAAAACGGGCGTTTATGCAGCAAATCGACACGTTTGTCTCCTCTGTGAAAGCCAGCCCCTACACCGATATCTCCGGTGGAATTTTGCAGGCCATCGAATACTTGAACGAAGCCGGATCGGGGAAGAAATATGTTTTAATTTTCTCGGATCTTAAAGAAGAACTGGCCAAAGGGTACAAACGCGATATCCCTTTTCAGCTGCTTGATTTTAATGTCATCGCGCTGAATGTAACCAAGCTGCGCGGTGACAACATCGACCCCAAAGAGTATATGACCCGCGTGGAAGATTGGCGCGACAAGGTGGAAAAAGGCGGCGGTGAATGGGGCATGATCAACGACCTGGAGCGGCTGGATAGCATTTTTACCAATTAGCCACATACCCATTCGTTACAATCAAATCGATTAAATAAAAAGGGGTCATTTAGAGTGACCCCTTTTTTATTGCTCACATTTTCAGGCCCGATTGCAAATCCAAGGATGCTTTCATCTGTCTATTACCTCCCTGCGTTCAGGTAATATCTTGACATTAGAAACAGCCTGGAATTAGAATTATACCGCTTTCCATAATAATGTTCCGAAATACGGAATTACGGTATAAAATGCAACCAAGAATAAGGGGAGTAGTGCGATTTAAATGCCTGGTGGTTATGGCGATGTTAATTGCTGTCGCCGGTTGTGCCACCGAACTGACGATCAGCGACCCGACCCCGCAGAAAATAGGTGAAGCGGTATTGGTGGGCAATCTGGCAAATCCGCAAATTACCGAAGCCAGCGGTCTGGCATCATCAGGTCTTTACCCTTCCGTCTTATGGGTCATAAACGACGGCGGCAATGATCCGATGCTCTATGCCGTTGGTATCGATGGGGCGGATCTGGGTACCTTCCGGGTTGACGGCGCCGGCAATTATGACTGGGAAGCGCTGGTCTCATTTGAGCTGCAGGATACCGCCTACCTCTTAATTGCGGACGTGGGTGACAACTGGGAACAGCGCAAAACTGTTTCCCTTTATGTGGTCGCAGAACCGTCCATAACCAAAATCGGGTTAAGTGATGATGCGGCCGTCAGCGTCGCCTGGCAGATTCGCTTCACCTATGAGGATGGGCCTCGCGATTGTGAAGCTGTGGCCGTGGATGCGGCCCGCCGGCGTATTTTGCTGCTAAGCAAGCGCGGCCTGGTGCCAATGCTTTATGAATTACCGCTGCAGCCGACTGAAGATGACGCAGTCGCTGTAGCACATCGTTTGACAACGGTTCCGCATTTTACCTGGCCGACAGATATGGACCTGTCACCCGACGGTCGGTCGGCAGTGGTGTTGACTTATAACAGCGCCTATCTTTTTTTTCGCAGGCAAAATGAAGATTGGTCAAATGCATTTGAAAAACAACCTCAGCGCCTGCAGTTTTCAAAATTACGCCAGCAAGAGGCCGCCTGTTTCGGATTTTACGGAAAATCAATCTATGTAACGTCCGAGAAACTTCCGGCACCGCTGTTACGGATAAATCTGGAAGCAGAAGCTGATTAATCTCATTGGAAAAGCAAATGCGCGTTCAGTCTATCGCATTTATCATCGCCATGAGCCTGGGAGCGGCGGTTTACGATCCGGACCTGATGCAGCGTATGGCCAACTGGTTGGGGTTCAGCTTTCAACTCAACCAGGACATTACCCTGCGCATTCCACCCTTTCTGACGTTGCTGATGGCCATCCTGACGTTGCTTACCGCTTTGCGGATGCGCGAAACCGGTCGTCGAAATTATCAAACCAATGCCGGCCGAGGCACTTCGATCGCCGAGGCGTTTAAATTCACCCTTACAGCCGGAAAATGGATCCTAAAGACGCCGTTTGCGCTGGTAATTATCCTGGCCGGTCTGCTGTTCGACAACTGCATCCGGATGATCGTTACTTTAAACAGTCAGTATTACCGCCTCATTGAGCTGCCTGAAGCAATATTCGGTTTGATCGGCTCGGGACTGTCAATTTTAGGGTTCGTTATGCCGCGGTTGGCCCGAAGCCTGGTGCAAAAACATTCTCCCGGATTTAATCTGGGTGTGATGGCCGGTCTTACCATGATCGGGCTGATCGGCATGACATTTTTCTGGCCGATTATCGGATTGTTACCGGTTATTCTTCTGGTCGGCGTTATATACCTGCAGAATTTTTTCCAGAGCCATTATTTGAATCGCATCACCAGCTCCCACCAAAGGGCTACCGTGCTAAGTTTTAAAGGGCTGTCGTTTAACTTCGCATACGGGGTCATCGGGGTATTGTATTCCCTGCTGTTGGCCCGGCTTCGATTGCAGGTTGGTGCTGCACAGCCTGACGTTGTAAGCTCTCAATTGGAGAACCTGGTGTTCATCAAATCAATCGCCTGGTTCCCGGGATATTTCCTCCTGACGATGCTGGCGGTTCTGGTGTTTGCCAGGTGGCGCTTAAAAAATTCAGATGAGCACAAGGTGCTCGGTTGAGCCCGTTGGCCCGTAAACCCGTTGAGCCCGGTTGCACGTTAGAAAAAGAAAATATCTAACTAAAGATTAACCGGCTAACTGGATAACCTAAGTCGTATTTTTTTGTTGCCTTTTAACTTAAATAAAATTAATTAATGCTCATCCGAAAATTAAATTTTTTCAAAGGATAGCATTAATTAGTTTCCAATTTGGAAATGAACAGTTTTTTCGATGAGTAAGGCCGCACAAGGGTTTCCGCCAAGGCGTACATCGAGTACGTTGCAGGCGGTAAACCCGCGGAGAACACAGCTCATCGGAAAAAGGGCCATTTCCGGATGGAAACAAATTAAGCCATGAGGGGTGAGGGCTTAACTGCTCAAAATCCTATAAACTCTATTCAAAAAAATAGGACGAAGAAAAATGGCACAATCCGAAAATGGCAGTGATAAAGATTTCGTGTTAAGTAGCGATTACCAGGACCGTGACGTTTTGGAGCCCCGGGAAGATACCCATTACGGATCCGGCAACGGCTCTTCAGACGGACGTGCTTTTAAACACATCTACATTGCCATCGCCGGATTTTTGACCCTGATTATTCTTAGCGTTGTGCTGATTGCAAGAACCTATAGCCTTGCCGAAAAAGCCCAGCTGCTGGCACTGGAATCCAGGCTCGAGCAATTGGAGGGTCATCTGGCGTCATTGGAAGGCGAAGGAATGTTATCCCAAACCGGCGGATCGGGAAACCAGCTGATTCTGCTGACCGAGCGCCTGGATCAGTTAGAAGCCAACATGACGGCCCGAATTAATAACATGGTAAAAGAGCTCAATACCCTGCCGCCTAAACCCGCCCCGGAATCCGTCCAGAAGGCCGAAACCCCAAAACAGGTCCCGGCCGCAAAAAAAGAAACCAAAGCCAAAATGCACACGGTCAAGCAAGGCGATACCCTCTATCGCATCAGCCGGCGCTATAACCTGTCTTTAGACCAGTTGCGCGGGTACAATAAACTCGGAGCCAAAGCAGCCATTTATCCCGGTCAGCAGTTGTATGTAACCCCACCTGAATAGAGTAGTAAACGATCGGCCCTGCGGTCCTTGAAGAGCAGCTCTGCGCTTCAATCTAATTAAATAGTTGATTAGTTGAATAGTCAAATAGTCAGAGGATTCAATCCATTTTAAACTATTTAACGATTCAACCATTTGACCATTTAACTTTTCATTTCACTATCTGAATTTTTTCTCAAGTTCGCCCTTTATTGGACCGATAACAACCCTAGATAAGTGTAGGCTGAAACAGGAATTTTTCGGTTCATCGAGACCCATAAAAGAGGCACGAATGGCCGGCCGCAAAAAATCGAAACCCACGGAATGGAAAATCATTGATCGGCTGATCGGTTTTGTCGTTTCCCATTTTTACCGTCTGAAAATCGCCCGAAAGCTCATGCTGGGATACAGCGTACTGCTGGTGCTGCTGATCGCCATATCCGTCTACGCGCTGGTTAACTTAAACCGCCTCAATGAAATTAACAGTAGTATCTTAAGTACGGACCTGCCGGTGATCAACACATCGGAAAAAATGATTGACGTCATCTTAGCCCAGGAACTGTATGCTCAGCGTTACTTCATTTTAAAAACCTCAGATGTGTTGAAACTTTTTTGGGATAAGGAAAAAGAATTTAAACAGCTGACTGAACAGATCCGTTCCCTGCCCGGTCACAAAGAGTATCCCATCGACCAGATTGTCAGCCTGCATACGGAATATAACTATATCCTTTCAGAGGCCCTGGGATGGATCGAGGACCCTGAATCACCAATAGCCAGAGCATTTGAAAAAAATCTTAAGGCGCAACAGGAAAAGATCATCGCAGTTATTAAAAACATGAAAGCCAATGCCCTGCGGGATCAGAATGAAAAAACCGGTCTGACGGCAACCATCGGTCGAATTGCCTTTAAAGCCTCGGCGGTTCTATGCGCCCTGGGCCTGCTGTTTTCTCTAATTGCGGCTATGGTGATCACTCATAATATTTCAGGGGCCATTAAAAAGCTGAAGCATGCGACCGGCATGATCTCCGAAGGCAAATTTGATCATCGGCCGGATATCCGCAACAAAGATGAACTGGGGGATCTATCCCAGGCATTTGTCACCATGGCCAAACGCTTAAAACAGCTGGAAGAAATGTATCTGGACACCAGCCCCCTGACACGCCTGCCCGGGGGCATCGCCATTGAAAATGTGATGATCAAGCGCATCGCTGCCAAGGCATCCATTGCCTTTTGCCTGATGGATATTGACAATTTTAAGGCCTACAATGACCACTATGGATATGCAAGGGGCAACGATGTTATCCAGTCCACCGCCGGGATTATCAGTGAGGCGGTTGCCAAATACGGCACCGAAGATGATTTTATCGGCCACATTGGCGGGGATGATTTTGTACTGATCACCACCCCGGATCTGTACCCGCGGATCTGCCAGTCGGTTATTGATACCTTTGACAAGACGACTCCGGGTTTTTACGACGAGGAAGACAGAGAACGGGGACATATCGTCGGTGAAAATCGCCAGGGCCAGGAAGTCAAATTCCCACTGGCTACCCTTTCCATTGCAGTGGTAACAAATTTAAAACGCAAATTTAAAAATCACATCCAGTACGGTGAGGTGGCGGCCGAGATGAAGGAACATGCCAAAACGGTTGCCGGCAGTACCGTTATGGTGGACCAGCGCGGGGATGACAAGAAAAAATACAAAAAAGATCGTAAATTGATCAGCCTGCAGGATGCCAAGCGCGGTTCAAAGGGAAAATAGATGAACAAATTCATGCTAAAAATGAATCTGCCGGTATTTCTGGCGCTTGTTTTCGTGATTACCTCCTGTTCCCATACGATGAATGTCAGTAAAGATAATTCAACATCAACATACCCATCGGCTGCAGATGATCAACACTCCCAGGAAATTGTTGAGCTCAATCAGGTTGTGAAACAAAATTCACAGTCCAGCAAAGCAAAAAATGCGCACCACAAGCTTGCCCGACTTTATACAGATCATAATAATCACCGCCGAAATTATTATAAAGCCATTAAACACCTTGAGGCCTATATCATCCTGGATGAATCACCTGCCGATGATGAAACTCTGAACTGGTTGGCGGCCCTAGAAGAAATTAACCACCTTTCTAAAGAAATTCACCGCCTCTCTAAAGAAATTACCCGGGTACAGAAACAGCTTAAAAAATCGAATAAATCCAGGACCGCATTAACAAAGACCAACCGTAAATTAACGCGCGAAGAAATTAAACTCCGAGAAAAAAACCGCAAACTCGAAGAGTCCAATCAAAAGCTTCACAAGACCATCGAAATGCTGAAAAGCCTCGATCAGCGTCTGGAAGAAAAAAGAAGAAATTTTAATAATTAACCCGTTCGTTTGTTGCGAGTAAACTAACTGGCTGACAATTATATCGGGTTTTTTTTTGTGGATTCTTAACAAAAAAATTCAACATTTTATTAATATAGTCGTATTTTTGCAGTAGTTGCCCAATATGCATGCAAAAATGCAGCTCACTCACTAGTTAGGCTTAAGGGGAGATATAGAATGATAAAAACCAATTCTATTCTCTTAGTATGTCTCACTTTATTTTTTATCATTCCTGTCAATTTTACATACGCCCAGGAGAAATTATTTCAAGAGCCCGCCTCCATCGGGAAAAAGGGATTAAACAATCCAATTGTTGACACAGGACAAGTGCGTTGTTTCGGCAATTCGAGAGAAATTCTCTACCCAAAACCCGGCCAACCATTTTATGGTCAAGATGCCCAGTATGAAGGTAATGTCCCGTCCTATCGGGATAATGGCGATGGAACAGTAACTGACCTCAATACAGGTTTAATGTGGTCGAAAGCTGTTGATAAAAAGAAAGTAAGTTTAATCGAAGCAAAGAAGATTGCACAAAGGATGACATTGGGAAGATATTCTGACTGGCGGGTACCCAACATAAAAGAATTGTATTCTCTAATAGACTTCAGGGGATATACGGGCTTTAGCCGGGGAGGATTCAGCAGCGGAGCGCCGACCAATGCCATACCCTTTATCAACACGGATTATTTTGACTTTGAATACGGGGACGTCAGTGGAGGAGAAAGGTATATAGACGCACAGTGGCTGTCGAGCACGAAATATGTGAGCACCACCATGAATGGAGATGAAACACTGTTCGGGGTCAATTTTGCCGACGGCAGGATCAAAGGATACGGGTATCACAGGCCGGGAAGTTCCAGGGAGAAAAAATTCTATGCTCGTTATGTTCGGGGCAATGCATACGGGGAGAATGATTTTACAGACAATGGCGACGGCACGGTCACCGACCGGACGACCGGGCTTATGTGGATGCAGAAGGACAGCGGCAGGGGCATGAACTGGGAGGACGCCCTTGAGTATGCGGAGAACCTGGTATATGCGGGATACGATGACTGGCGGCTCCCGAACGCAAAAGAGCTGCAATATATTGTTGATTATTCCCGTTCCCCAGATACGACGGATTCTCCGGCCATTGACTCCGTATTTGCCAGCACATCTAATGTCAACGAGGCAGGGAAAAAGGATTATCCGTTTTTCTGGTCGTCAACCACCCACCTGGACGGTCCGATTCCGGCAACAAACGCGGCGTATGTCGCATTCGGAAGGGCAATCGGCAAAATGCGCGGCAAGGTTATGGATGTGCATGGCGCTGGCGCCCAGCGCAGCGACCCCAAAACCGGAAATCCGGCTATAGGGCATGGTCCCCAGGGAGACGCGAGAAGGATTAATAATTTTGTGAGATGTGTACGGGGCGGTTCGGTCAAAATCAGAACCCGTGCGCCTTCACAGGATAAAAGCAAATACCCGGACAATGTCAAAAGATCCGAAAACACCAGCCGGAAAGGACAAAGCGGTTCAACAGGAAGATCCGGACCTCCGTCCGGAGGGAGAGGATTTATTGAACGGTTGGATAGAGATGGGGACGGCAAAGTATCCCGGTCAGAGTTTGACGGACCCAAAGATCGTTTCGGTTTTCATGACAAAAACAATGACGGATATCTTTCTGAAGACGAGGCCCCGAAAGGACCGCCTCCAGGAGGTGGCAGGCCGCCAAGACCTTAAATATAATGACATTGAAAACGAATCGCCGATTTCGCCTAACAAGCCGGATGCAGGCGACGCTTAACAGCGCGCCTGATCCGCAGCGTTATGCGTTACAGAAGACAGTATAAGGCATACGTTCGAACTATCAAATTGACCCCATAGGTGTTGAAATTGAAAAGTTTTAGAAGCATAGCGATTTTATTAACCCAATTGCCGTTGATCCTTTTTGTCGGCGCCAAATTTGATTTGATTTTCGGATTTAATCGTATGGATTCAGGATTCACCCTTCTCCTTTTTCTGTTTGTATTGGTTCCTCCTCTTAATCTGTCCTGGATTATCACCGAAATCATACGATCTGTTAAGTTTTCAAGGCACCAGAGTAGAGCAGCTACCTTCTTAATGCCGCTTATTGCCGTTTTCTTTTTTGTGGAGTCCATTGCTATAGACCTCTATATAGCATCACATGCGAGAATGTAACTTGATTCCTATTGAAGACCATGAACAGGAACGCATAACAAAAGGGATGGAGCTGACCCGTCTTCGCTCTTAGGAGCTTCGCCGCGGCACGGCGGTGCGAAAATTGCGGTTTTACGTTAAAGACCATGCTAGCTTGTTATTTCTTCGGCCTGACGGTCATCCCTGACGTTATATTTTCTCATCCATCAAAAAGATCTTGCAATCCTTCTCAATTATAATTACAATGTAATACAAATAAATACATTAGAGGTGATGTATGAGCACAGCAATATCTGTAAGACTTCCTGATGAGCTTGTTTCAAAACTCTCTGAAATCGCAGAAGAAACAGAACGACCTAAATCTTTTCATATCCAAAAAGCTTTAGAATCGTATCTGACTGAACTCGCAGATTTGCAGGTTGCCTATGATCGGTTGCATGATATTAATGATCCTTTTATCTCCATTAGCGACATGAGAAACGAACTTGAGCTATAAAATCTCATTTAAAAAATCAGTCGCCCGGGATCTCAAAAAAATAGGCAAGGATCAAGCCGATAAGATCTTAATAAAAATTGAAGAAGAGCTCCCGGAAAAAGCAGAAAACTTCCCTGTTTTAACCGGCAAATTTTCCGGATTAAGAAAATTTCGGGTTGGGGATTACAGGGTAATTTATTCTATTATTAATGATACAGCTCTCATATTAAGAATTAGCCATCGGCGGGAAGCGTACAGATAGAAATATAACAAAGGCATGAAGATAGACGGGCTATATCTTGCGATCTTGATGAATCTTGTCTAATTCACACTAAGCTTTCCTCTAAATCTTTCTGAGTTTTACTCGCCCGCCACTTATGCCTGTCGTTAGATGGAATTGTTAATTTTAGCGGTCTAAGGAGAAACCATGAAAATACTTCGACACATTGGGTCCCTGGCCTTTGTGCTAGGGCTGTTCTCTGCAGTATTTGTCGGGATACCCTGGCATGTAATCGTTGCCGAAGATCCTGTCGTTCCCTGGTGGCTCAGGGCAGCGGTCTTCTGCCTTTTAGGCGGTATCCTTCTGGTTCTGTTGACGGTGGCATTCGAACAAAAAAGAAACAGGATATCAGAAGCGGGAACACTCACACCTGTGGCCGATCCTTCGGTTTTGTTATTGAATTCCGCCACATTACCGGATCGAAATATTTCCGAGATCCTGGGTCTTGTCCAGGGCCATACGGTGTTTGCCATCTGGCTGGGAAAAGATCTATCCGCCATCGTCAGGTTGATTGTGGGTGGTGAATTGACTGAATACACAGAAATGATGGGAAAGGCCCGGGAAATAGCTACTAACAGGATGATTGCCCAGGCTGCAGAGAAGGGTGCGGATGCCATAATCAATGTTCGTTATATGACAACGAGCGTTGTGGGAAGTGCAGCTGAACTTTTAGTTTACGGCACAGCTGTTAAGCTCAGCGAATAGACCGAAGCAAGCAATGGAGAACACTCGCGGCTACACGTAGATGCTGTGCATTAGTGTGAGGCGATTGGCACGCAGCTTAGCCGTGTCGTCAGGCATTTACAAAAACGCACAGCCTGAGTATGTTCATTATACCCTTGATCATGACAATCAATTTCGTCTTCAATATCATTCCATCACTCGATCGATATCTTCAAAAAAAATATGGAGACGAATTCAGGGCCTACTCTGGAAAAACAAAGAAATTGATTCCAAAAATTTATTAGCGTCATTGAGCTATTTCATATGAAGGGACGATTATTTATTGCAGGAATTGTGATGCTGGCTATCAGCCCATTGTTGCGACTTTTTGAAGCGGTCATAAGAACAAAATACATGCCAGACCATTATGAATCTTTCTGGACTGCTTTAACCAAAGATATCTGGTTTATTAATGGATGGTGGACCTACATCAAAACACCCACCGGAAAGTGGTTAACCATTTTAAATTTTTCCTGGGTGGGGGTTGCCGTGATATTTGTACTGGGATCGATAGTTTTATTTTATTTAAAAGATAACTGAGCAGCCGGCAAATCGCTGCCGCTCACCAGCACGCTGGACATCAACTATATTGCAGCAAAAACAGGTGTTAAAATGTTATTCATGGTCGTTGAGCAATTCAAGAATCACAATGCCGGGCAAGTATACCGCCGGGCTCAAGAAAAGGGCCGGATGCTGCCCGACGGTCTTCATTACGTTGACAGCTGGGTTGCTTCCGACTTCGATCGTTGCTTTCAGCTTATGGAAACCGAAGATCCAGTGCTCTTTCGCAAATGGATTGAGAAATGGGAAGACCTGGTCGAATTTGAGGTCATTCCGGTTGTTTCCGCAGAAGAAGCTAAAAAGACTATTCTTCATCTTGCATAAAGGATATCTTCCTTTGCATCACCAGGAACACCTGACTCAGCCGCAGCCACTGGCTGATATTATGAATGAAGGAGAAAGAAATGACTTCCAAAAGCATCTCATCAGAGTTTCCATTTCCGTCCAAATTTATTGAAATTAATGGATCCAATATCCATTATATCGAGGAGGGAACAGGGGACCCTATTGTGTTTATTCATGGTAACCCGACTTCTTCATATTTATGGCGAAATATCATTCCCTATTTGACGCCTCATGGACGGTGTATTGCTCTCGATCTTATCGGAATGGGTAAATCAGACAAGCCTGAAATCGATTACCGGTTGGTAGACCATATCAACTACGTAGAAGGCTTCATCGAAAAAATGGAGCTTACCAATATTACGTTTGTAATCCATGACTGGGGTTCGGCCCTGGGTTTCCATTACGCGATGCATCATGAGCGCAATATAAAAGGGCTAGCTTTTATGGAAGCGATTCTCAAATCAGCAAATTGGGATAACTTTCCGAAGGACTTTAAAATGGGGTTCAAGCTGTTTAGAACCCCCGTTATTGGCTGGCTCATGATCGTGGGGATGAATATTTTCGTGGAGCAAATCTTACCCAAAGCAATTGTTCGCAAGCTGACCGAGGCGGAAAAAAACCATTATCGTGCACCGTACAAGCGCCTTCAGGATCGTAAACCGCTGTGGCGATGGCCCAACGAGCTCCCCATTGAGGGGCAACCGGCTGATGTTACAAAGATTGTAGAACATTACAACCGGAAGCTTCAGGACTCGGAATTGCCGAAACTTCTATTTTTCGCCCATCCAGGGGGCATTCTCAGATCCGCAATGGTCGAGTGGTGTGAGCAAAATCTTAAAAATTTGAAGACAGTAGATACAGGGCCGGGAATCCACTATCTCCAGGAGGATAACCCGCACCTCATCGGCTCAGAATTGGCTCAATGGTACAAAGGCCTCGGTTAGAAGGGTCGTACATAAAAAAGGCCTTAGAATGCGCTCAAACGGACGCATATAAAATCGCGCAGATGAGTTTGCTTGTTAGACTTTGGAATCGGTCGAGTTTAGGAGTTGAGTTAAAATTAATTTTATGAGGTGATTTTATGACAAAAATGCTGTTATATTCTGTTATGGTGTTGTTCTTTGGTAGCGTCACTATTATCGCTTGTTCGGATAATAAAGAAGCAGAATCAGAAAAAGGAACAATTGAAAAAATGACTGATAAAGCCGCGAAAAAAATGGTGAACAAAATTCGTACTCCTATCGATAAAGCACGTTCCGTCAAAAATCAGCAAGAAGATAGGTTGAATGAGATAGATGAAACCGTAAAAGAGCAATAATAAGTGAACAAGATTCGGCTTTGAAAATTAAAACAGGATTGTATCCGATATGAGCATACAGGGCATCTTCTTTGATATGTACGGGACTTTGCTGGTTTATGGAAATATGACGGCCGCCTGGTCTGACTGGCTGTCGACATTTTACGATTTGCTTAAAAGGCAGGGGCTGAATCTGTCAAAGGATTCCTTTGCGCTTGAATGTGATGGATTTTTCAGTAACGTTGAGCCGGCCGGGGATGAAAATGATTTGACCGTACTTGAGCGTCGTATAAAATTTTTGGGCAGGCGACTGAATCTTGAATTGGATAAAGATCAACTGCGGCCCATCGCTGACAGGATTGCCAGCGCATGGCAAACTCATATTTCCATTGATCCTGAGACGGTCCCGGTTCTTAGCGCTTTAAAACAAAATAAAAAAATCGGTCTGGTGAGCAATTTTGATCATCCACAACATGTCCGAAATATGTTAATCCAATATGGTATAGAAGCTTTTTTTGACACGATTGTCATATCCAGCGAAGTGGGAGTGAAAAAACCGGATCCCGCAATTTTTTCTTTTGCACTAGAGCAGACCGGACTTTTACAAAATGAGGTAATTTATGTAGGGGATACAGATGAAGACGTTGCCGGGGCCACCGCAGCCGGAATCCAGCCGATATTTATAGCAAGGCCTGTTAACAGCACAGACAGCGCTGCTCTGGATTACCAGATCGCTAATAGCGGTACAGAATCTCCAAATCATTTTTTATCGAAAAATGAGGTTACAGTTATTAAAAGTCTGCAAGAGATTTTAATTATTACAAACCATTAAATTTATTAGCGCACAACCCGATGAATCCAACAAAGCTTTCAGGTTTTAAGGCCAAAAGAGTAACCCGAAATTACATTCCAACCATTAACGCTGAACCCGCCAAGGTTCACTCTTTAATCTGTCCGGTTAAAGAAGCCGAATGGCTCGATGGCTGGGATTACGATCTGGTTTTTTCGCATTCCGGCTTTGCTGAGAAAGGATGCGTTTTCACCTCCACAAGCGAAGGTGAGAAAGATACGATCTGGTTGATTACCAAAAGAGATGATTCCGCCTGCGAGACCAAATTTGCCCGCATCACACCTGATTCAAGAGTGGCCGATGTAACAATACGCATCGAAGATGGCGGCAATCATACCTCTCGCGTTCACATCACCTATACCATCACTGCGTTGACCGAGGAGGGAAATAGGTTTATCGAGAATTTTACAGAGGAAAATTTTGTAAAAGATATGAAGTTTTGGGAAGCCACCATGAACCATTATCTGGAGACCGGCAAAGCGCTTCCCTTATCTGACCCCGAGCATTGGTTAAAATATGAATCTGGAAAAAGCGATTAAGAACCACGACTTTATTTTAGCAGAGGCGTCTGTCATCGAAGCCCTCAGAAGATCCGGCACGGTCGATCTGCATCCGCGGCTTGAACATGCGCTCCTGGTTTATGATGACGCCGGCAGAAGGGTGTTAACCGAACTTCATCGAGACTATATTTCAATTGCTCACCGGACACAGGTCCCCATTACAATTTGTACGCCGACCTGGCGGGCGAATCATGAACGCATTTCAGAAGCCGGCATTCAAAATGATGTTAATGGTGACGCGGTGAAATATCTTTTGGATCTAAAGGCCAAATGGGGTGCCTGGGCCGACAACATCATGATTGGCGGACTTATTGGCTGCAAAAATGATTGTTATAAACCTCAAGAAGGACTTACAATTGAAGAATCTATAAAGTTTCATTCCTGGCAGATCGATCGGCTTGCCGAGGCCGGGGTGGATTTTTTGCTGGCAGCGACCCTGCCGGCGGTTGCGGAGGCAATCGGCATTGCGCTGGCAACGCAAAGGACCCAAGCCCCCTACATCATCAGTTTTGTTATCAATCGAACCGGACGCATCATTGACGGCACAAGCCTGGAGCGCGCCTTCAAAGAGATCGATGCCGCCGGCAGCAGGCCGCCTTCGGGTTACATGATCAACTGTTCTTACCCTTCTTTTCTCAACATAGAGACGCAACCTGAAACTGTCCTCTCCCGTTTAATCGGTTTTCAGGCCAATTCATCTTCGCTGGACCACTCCGAATTGGATGCCGCCGAAAGCCTTCAAGCCGAGGATGTCAGCGACTGGGGCAAGCGCATGATTGATTTGAATAGAAAATTTGGTTTAAAAATCCTGGGAGGTTGCTGCGGCACCGGAGTTGATCATTTACAGTATCTTGTCGAACATATTCAAAACAGCTGACAGAATGCACTAAATCATTTGATGGGGGAATAAATGACTCCCGTACCGCCTTCATATTACCGCACGCCGTTAATTCTTTTATTCATCGTGGTTCTGGTATGCATCGCTACGGTAATTGCTCCGCCGGCGGGGCAATTGAGCTGGCTGCTGGAGGTGGGGCCCGGGCTGGCCGGCATAGCCGTGCTCATTGCGCTCTATCGCCGATTCCCAATGTCCCATTTCGTTTACGGGTGCGTATTTTTTCATATGTTTATTTTGATCTACGGCGGCTATTACACCTATGCCAAAACGCCTTTAGGAAACTGGGCAATGGAGGTCTTCGGATTCAGCCGCAACCACTATGATCGTGTGGGGCATGTGGCTCTGGGCGCGTTTCCGGTCTTTATCATCCGGGAGATACTTTTGCGGGTCACACCTTTGCAAAAAGGCGGCTGGTTTTATTTTATTGTCTTTTGCATCGTTCTTGCCATTGCAGCCTTCTGGGAACTTCTGGAGTGGTGGATCGCACTCATTGTGGCATCTGATGTCGGCACGGCTTTTTTAGGTTCACAGGGCGACATCTGGGACGCTCAATGGGATATGTTTCTGGCACTGGTGGGTGCCATGGCCGCCGTGCCCCTATTTTTCCGACTGCACGACCGGTCGATGGCCCGATTAGAAAGTTAGGGAGGATTTCGTCATAGAAGAAGACATCAAAATTCGAAAATGAGACTTCGTTTACTGAAACAGGTGCGAGCCGGCTGCAAGGCCGTGGCAGAGCGCGCGGCTCACATTCAAATTAATTATGATTTAATCCCTGCTTATGCTGAATCTTTACCCCTTGAACGCGCCATCCAGCCCGAGCATGATTCTGAAAGCCATTACCTAGGTCAAAATGAGGATACGGCCGCCTTCTTCCTGACACTGGACAGCATTAATTTCGGCTCGGGTTACTTTCCGCATCTGCATAAACGCCCGGCCATGTCAGGGTATTTCACCGTGGCCAGCTGTCTCAATGACCGGTTTAAAAAAAAAGGGCCGTTTTCGGCTCTGGAACTCACCCGACTGACCCCTGAAGACTGCACGCAGATTTTCGAACAGGATTCTGACAGCAAGCCCATTGGTGAGCTCATGCGGCTTTTTGCCAAAGGGTTAAACGACCTTGGCTGGTACGTGCAGCAAGATTTTAACGGCAGCTTCACCGAGTTGATTGAAGCCGCCGGCGCTTCTGCTGAACGCTTGATGCAACTGCTTATTCGCATGCCCTACTTTTATGATGTGCAACTGTATGATCAAATTGAAGTTCCGTTTTATAAACGCGCCCAGCTGGCAGCTGCGGATCTGTCTCTGGCATTTGAAGGCCAGGGGACGGGACGCTTTGACGATTTGCAGAATCTAACCATTTTCGCGGATAATCTGGTTCCGCATGTACTGCGGGTGGATAATATTTTACTTTACACAGAAGCGTTAATCTCACGAATCGATGCGGGAACGTTGATTCCAGCCGGCTCGGCAGAGGAAATTGAGATCAGGGCCTGCGCCCTGCATGCCGTCGAACTTTTAAAGAATGCGATAGGCGCATCCGGGCATAAAATGACGTCCATGGGGCTTGATTTTTTGCTTTGGAATCGCGGCCAGCAGCCGGTCTACAAATCCATCCCCCGCCACCGTTCCCGAACGGTATTTTATTGAATCGGACCTGCTGAGGATATTGCTCTACGACGACACACTGGCAGCCCCCGAAAAAATTACAAGCCGAACAGTAAGAAAAATTTGCTAAATGACGGCATAATCTGCTAAAATTATCATAGAGGCTCAAACAGAATATTCGCATCACCATCAGCCCGATAAACAGCCAGCCGGCAAACGGCAGTCAATTCACCGATTATTTCGTGAAACCCGGCTATCAAAAAGACGGTGACCGGTTGGTTCTTTGGCCATCTAACGTTTAATCAAGCGATCTCGCCACATAATCGACAAAAAAATTAAGACTTTCAGATAGATGCCGATATTTAAGATAACTGAACTTAGGGGCTTTGCCCCAATTCGGGGACGTTAAATTAACACCGTTTCGCAATTATTGCCAGAAAGCAAATGACGACCAGCAGCAGTTTAACCGGCAAGGCAAGACCCTCAATGACGGCTGATTCCGTCAACATGACGCGCGTCAAGGGCGGATTATTTGCACCCGTCCTGGGGCCCTTGATGCAGAACCGATGGATCATCGTCCTGCTGGCCGCTGTAACGGTTGTGCAGGTTGCATTAACCGCAGCGGGGACAATAGCATGGCAATGCCCGCTGAAATCAACACTGGGTGTGGTCTGTCCCGGATGCGGCCTGACACGGGCGATGGTTCTGTTCGCTCAGGGGCACTGGAAAGCCGCAATTGAATTACACGCATTTGCGCCCATATTTTTCGGCGTCGGGATTTTCCTGGTAGTCGGCAGCATCCTGCCGGCCGGGCTCCAACAAAAAATTGCTTATCAGATAGCGGCTTTTGAAAGGCTCACCGGAATCGTCGGGCTGCTAGTTCTAAGTATCCTGGCCTACTGGATTTTACGAATAATAAATTTGATGAATCCGTAAAAAGTCGAATTCATCAAGTGTTTGGTGTTTCGTATTTCGTGTTTGGTATGAAATAGGTGATGCTATATCGGCATGTTAGAATACTAAACACTAAACACCAAATACAAAACACACTCGTAAAAAGGTTGCTTTTCTGACTTTTTACGAGTCTGTCAACATTGCATTAAATAAAAACAACAATGAGGTAAACTATGTTAGAAATGGGTATAGGTATTTTGCTCCCGGTGTTGACGCTCATCGGTCTTATTGTTTTTATCATCGTTCTCATCAAACAATTTAAACACGGCGGTGCGCTGCAGGGCATTATCGGCATTATCACCTGCGGTTTATGGACATTTATCTGGGGCTGGATCAAGCACAAAAGCCTGGCAATGACCAAACTGATGATAATATGGACTATCATTCAGGTGACTACGCTTGTTCTGATAGGTGTTTTCGGCGTCGCGATGATGGGTCAGATGTACAAATTGGTCGGGGATTTGGCAGGGGATCCTACTTTGTTGATAAAACAGGATCAAAAACGGACCGTTAAGCCCGGACTTAAAACGAAAGGCGCACCGATAAAGCTTCAGAAACAGAGTACTAAAAAGGCCCCGGTCCAAAAAGACGCTGACTGGAATGCCGAAGCTCTGGCCCTCTGGAAAGACGGAAAATACACCGATCCCAACAAAGCCAAAAGCTATTGGGACAGGGCTATTGCGACCCATCCGAAGTTTGCCGAAGCCTATAACAACAGAGGACTGGCATTTTATAATTTAAACCTTTATCAAGAAGCCATTAAAGACTTCAGCCAGTCCATCCGCATGAAACCAAACTATGCGGAGGCATTCAATAATCGCGGTAATGCTTACTATGAGCTGGATCAATATGAAAAAGCGCAGGCTGATTTTGATCAAAGCCTAAAGCTCAAACCGAAGTATTCCAAGGCCCATATGAATCGGGGCCTGGTTTTCTTTCAGATGCAAAAGTTGGATCAAGCCTGCAATGATTTTAGGAAAGCATGTGACCTGGGTGAATGCGACGGGATACAGTGGTCGATGCAAAATGGCTTTTGCAAGTAATTGAGGAACAAATTCTATGGATCATAACGGGGTATGCAGGTAACGCTCCAGAGCGCCCAGTCATCATTGGGTCTGGAAACGGTTTCTGAGATTTTTGACTCGATTTTTTTTCTTTCTTCTGGTTTTAGAGTGAGATGATCTAATTTTTTATCGACACGTACCCAAAACAGCCCTTGATGGAATGCTCTCATATCTCGCGCTTTGGAATTTAAAATCTGCTCTTTAATGCTACCGAGTTGCTGGATAAACCGTATCTTTGTTTTTTCCCCTTCTTGATAATCTTCAACAAGAACAGCAACGAGACTGCACCCTCTGCCATTTTTCCCCGCTTCAACTATTTGCTTTTCCCATCTCACATCCATTGTGTGTTCCATGAATGCCCTGGATAGAATCTTTGATCTTGGTGTGGTTTTAAGATGAAATCTTGCAAGTCGCTGAGGTGATACCTACATTTTCTCTTACAGAAAAACACCGGCTACAGGACCACGTACCGGTCACTTTTTTCGATGAGGTCTGCATTCTTGGCCTGGGTGGCAAAATCTTTAAATCCCAGCCCGGGAACATCGCCCTCAAGTTTCAATCCTCTGAAGCTCACATCACACAGCGTCATCTTAGCCTTGCCAATCAGCTTTTTAAAATCCGGAGACTGCGTCAGCAGCACCCCTTTGCCGGTAAAAAATATTTCCACCTCTTTGCCCTTTTTATTCGCGGCCGCGGTCAAATTGATCACATAATCGAGGTTTTTATCGGAACTTACCAGGATACCTAATTTTTCAGCCATAAGGACTCACCCTTTCTTATCGTCTTCTGAGGTGTAGTTCTGTATCTAAAGCAGGCGGCTTACCACCAGCTAATAACCTTGTCGTTTTCAAAAATTTCATCCACGAGCGTCGACCAATCACCGTCGTTTTGGTATTCATAAAGCTCGATCACCTTTGAGCGGTCACCGTTGGTAACCGATTGCATGAATTTTTCCACAGTGAGATCAGGCCGGGTTCGAAGAATATGAAGTATTTTCATTTTAGATGCCTCCTTAAAATGGAATGACGAGGTCGGCTTTTCGCAACATTTCGCCGATCTCTTCGATGGATGCGTATTGGAAACCGTATTTTTCAACATTGGCTTTGTTATTTGAAAATCGCTCGCCCTCCATTTCATCGAGGAACTCCATATTATCGTGATAGGCTTCATCCATGTTGGCTATTTCTTCATTGACCACAAACATCTGCACCCAGGTATTGTAGAGCAGCATGCCCAGGCTGGAGCGTAACCCTTCATACTGCTGCTCCGTATTGTTGATAAGTACAGCGACTGTTTTCATTTTTCTACTCCCCTTTGATTAAATGGACTGTCCTAAAATAGCCCCACGAAATAAAAATATAGAATGGCGACACATATTTATGCTACACTGTATCATAATTTTATCTCACGCTGTGGTATATATTGTCAATAAAAAAATCCGCAAGAATAAGATGCCGGTTTTGCACCGCTTTCCATAATAATGTCCCGAATGACGGAATTGCGGCATAAGGGGTTGTAGAAAAAAACGTTTCAACACTAAAACGTTTTTTTGACAACCCCTATAAAATCCACACACCTTATCCTGACTGATTCGTTAAAAAATTCGGCCTGGGCTTTACAAAAGAGTCGAAGGGTTAAACGTCGTGTTCAGGCTAGAAGCTATCTCAAAAATAGCAGTTTATCTTCGAAGACAGAAAAATAAAGTTCCGAAGATGCTCTAAAGTTAGAAGTGCCTAAAATGACTAAAATGAGCTAAAATGCCTAAAGTTATAGTTTCGCTCGCGCAGCGCAGGCGCTTGCGCTGCGTGGCGCTCCATCTTTTATTTTAAATATGATCGTTCGACCCAGAGGCTCTCGACGGGTAGAATTCCTCAAGGCATTTTAGATCATTTTTAATTTTAGCTCACTTGCTGTTATAAGCACTTTTTATAGGTTTAGAACTTTATCATCGGGTGTTAAATGCATTTTTGAGATAGGTTCTAGTAAAATGCGCGAATATTTTAGGGCTGTGCGTCCTGCACTAACGCATCGGCAATCATGGAACTCAAAAACTTAACCTCAACACCCATTTTGTAATGGTCGTTTAAATTGTCCAGCTGGGCGTGACAGTTCTCACATGCGGTGGCCAAAATGTCGGCACCGGTGGCGTTGACCTGATCGACCTTGACTCTGGAAGATTTCATGCGAAAATCCAGGGTGTCTTCCCCCATGGCAACCAGCCCACCGCCGCCGCCACAGCACCAGTTGTAGCGCGGATCATCCGTAAGTTCCCGGTAATCATCCGTTAGATGTTTGAGAATATAGCGCGGTTCATCCATCACGCCGGCATTGCGGGCGATCTGACAGGGGTCGTGGTAGGTGACACCACCATCCATCTTGTTTTTATCCAGCTTAATGCGCCCTTCCCGGATATAGCGTGCATGAACTTCGGTAATCGAGCTGACTTTAAAGGGCTGCTTGCCGGCAAGCTGCTTCATGACCCGAAAAGCCGTTCCGCACTCACAGATACAAACCTCTTTTACCTTGAGTCGTATGGCCTCATTGACAATCCGATCTAAGATCAGCTTGCTCTTGGTGGGATCTCCGACAAATGCACCGAAGTTAACGGCCTCAAAGAAGCTCAGAGTCCAGTTTTCGCCGGCCGCATTGAAAATCGCGGCTGCCGGAATGATCGAATGCGCTCCGGCCAGAGCGACATAAAGCAGGTCCGCACCCTCTACATCCATTGGAATGGCAGTCTCACCGGCTTCCATTTTCCATTTTGAAACCACCTTCGCCTCAAGCCTTTTGATACCTTCCATAAAATTTTCTTTGAACAACTCTATGGATTTTCCCTTTTCAATGGAGGTATCGGCCAGCAGCGTAAGGATCTCGGGTTCGCTTTCGGCTCCAACCAGCAGCAGCTTGGCGATGGACATCAGCATCTGGGTGTCAATACCAAACGGGCAATATACCATGCAGCGGCGACAGCCCGTGCAGGAGTACGCAGCGTCATACAGTTCATCGAGGGCCATCTCGCTGAGCTCTTTGGCCTCACCCACTGACGGCCAAACTTTTCCGCGACCCTTGAAATACTTCTTGTAGAGCCGTCGGACAATTTCGGCCCGGTAGGCCGCAATATATTTGACCTGCCCCATGGAAGCATATACATGACAGGCCTCGGTGCACACGCCGCAGCGGGTGCAGGTTTCCAGGTAAAACCGCATGGCTTCATTTAACTTGCCTTGAAAAAGCTTAAGCAAATCATCACGTGTTTTTTGATCCACAATCTCAACCTCTAATAACGTAATTTAGGCGTCTTCAATAAAGACGAATTTTTCTCTACTGATTGTTTCTATCCAGCTTATTGGTTTCGGTTTCAGAAGTCAGATGACAGAGGTCAGATGACAGATGGTAAAAGCCGGAAAAATTAGGCACTCTATCTGACTTCTGTTTTCTGCCTTCTGTCATCTGTTTACCGACACCTGACACCTGAATTATCCTCTTCTGAGCTTGTTCATCGGCAACGATAAAAACGAGTGCATCAACTGGCTGAACGGAAAAAATATTAAAAACAGATTGGCGAAAAATACATGCAACACCAGCATAAACGAATGCCCCGTATCGCTTACCTCAGCCGGCAAATATGGCTTAAAATACAGCAGGCTGGAAAGGTATTCCCGGTAGTGGTCAACGGATAATTCCTCATAAAAGTACCATCTTCGGGCCCAATCCATCTGGCTCCCAAAAAGAACGATCAAAAATAGCAAGATTAAAAGATAATAATCTTCCGGAACTGAAAGCTCGCGCACCGGTGAGATAAAGCGGCGAAATAGAAAATAGAGTAATGCAATCGATGCGATCAGCCCGACAAACCCCTGTCCCAGGAAAATTTCATGGGGAATTAGTTGGAGGGTTTCGATTTCACCAAATAATTCCAGATGACCCATAATCAGCAGTAAAATGCAAATATGAAAAGCCATCAAAAATACCCACAGCAACGGTTTGTGTCTGCGGACGGTGGGAAACAGAAACGTGTCATGTAAAGCCCATAGCCACCTGGGTTTTTTCTCAGGATAAATCTGAAGCGTGGCCGGATGGCTGGGTTCCCGAAAGATCTTTATCAACCGGACCGCGGTGCCGATAAAAAAGGTGGCAAAGGCCACGTAGACCATCGGCACCAGGATGATATAGTACAAAGTCTCCAAATCTTCCTCCTGTTGGATTCAAATGAATAACGGATCGTTCTATACGTTGCGTTTGATATAAAACTTAATCACGTCATCTTCTTGTTCGGTTTTCAGGATTTCATTACCGCTGGTCCTGGCCCAGGCCGGAAAATCGCTTAATGCACCGGGGTCCGTTGAAAGGGCTTCTATCACCTGACCGATCTCAACCTCTTTAATGCCTTTGCTGACTTTTACAACCGGCATCGGGCATGGTAAACCTTTCAAATCAAATACCTTATCAACTTTAATATCATCACTCATTTTGTTCCTCCTATTCCGGATTAACCGGGGGGTTTTCGTGGTTTTTAAAAATGACTCAAATAGCACGGTTGCTAAATAAAAAGTTGAACCTTGCTGTTGGCGGCCTCTTCTAAAAATCTAGCGACACCACAGAACTCTAAATTCTTGTAGTCGATCATTTCCTCGCGTTTAAATCCCATCAGATCCATGGTCATCTCACAGACGAATATTCGCACGCCTAATTCTTCCGCCATTTCCAGAAATTGCTCCAAAGACGCCACATTCTTCTTTTTCATAAGCGATTTCATCATGGCCGTACCCATGCCGCCCATGTTCATCTGGGACAACTTGGTCTGGCTGGTGCCTTTGGGCAGCATCGCGCCGAACATCTTACTCATGATATCCTTACCACCGACGCTTTTGGCTTTGTCCCTGAGCATCGATGTGCCCCAGAAGGTGAAAAACATGACCGCATCCATCCCCATGGCGACCGCTCCCGTGGCAATGACAAAAGCCGCCAGCACCTTGTCCAGATCACCGCTGAAAACGACCATAGAACATTTGTCTTCCGGCGTTTTTTTGCTCAGAGCATCTAATTGAGATTTGAGTTCTGTAAATTGACTTTCAATATTTTGCATATCCATGATTGCCTCCTTTGTTAGGGTGTAAAATATTTTTGATAATTTGATTTAGGCCGTTAAAATCGTAACTGGTTTATACTATGAACTTTTTATTCAAAAAATAACTGACTCATCAGACCATCATCTCTTTGATAGTCTCCATAGATGCCTTGAGAATATCCAGATTGGTCAATACCGCTTTTCGTTGATCAGGAGCCATTTGCACCAGCACCTGATGATGTACGTCTTGAAGAAACTCATTGATTTTACTTAATTTTTTGTATCCTTCAGGCGTAAGGCTCAGCAGGCTGATCCTTGAGTCTTCGGGATCTTTGATGCGCTGAATTAATTTCTTCTTAATCAATCCGTCGACAATTTTTGAGACCCGGCTTTTGACCACGTTCATCTTATGGGCAATGCCTTTGGCGGTCAGATAGCGTTCTTCGCCAAAGAGCAGCAGGCATCTGAACTCGGCATCCGGCAGTTCAAACCGCTCACATTGATACTGCATGCGCTCCTGGCAACATTGAAACAATCTCATTATAAGTTCCTGAAATTGCTTTAATTGATAATCAGGAACCTCTAAAGCAGTATCGGACACATTTTTTTCCGCCATTTGGTTCATGGCGTGAACTATATCAGAAAAAAGTGGGGTGTCAAGGGTTTTTTGTCATTTTTTTTTAATAAAAGTCATTATCGGCGTCAGGACTCAAACTTTTAAAGGTGCCGGGGGAACTTAGTTCGCTTCGCTCATCCGCCGGAGGCGGAGAATAATGGAAGTGGCATAAACCAGGAGCTATTAAAAGATCCTTAATTTCAACCAATTGTAGAATTTCCTAGACGTTTATAATTTACTTTCATGCAATTATATACTATAATCTAAGTAATTTAAGAACATGACATTTACCACAAACGCCATGGCACGTTAATCTGCCATTCGATAACCGGCCCGTTTTTACAAGGAGAAAAACATGCAACCAACATTGCGATCAGGTTTAGTCCTCTTATTGATGATTCCGAGCCTGATGACCCTATCGGCCTGCTCAAAAGAAGGCACTACTGTAAAGAAGGAATCCAGGGTAAGAATCGGTCAGGCTGATTCAAGCCTTGCGAAAGCGTTCGAGAATGAAAGCGCAAAAGAACCTGAAATAAAGGAAGTTCAGAGAACGGAAGCTCAGGAAAGGGAGTTTCGGGCCGCTAAAATTAAATTTGTGTATGAAGACATTCATTTTAAAAAAGGCAGTTACCGCTTACAGCCTCAAGCCCGTGAAATTCTAAAGCGCAAAGCCGGATTTTTAAAAAAATACCCGCAGGTCTCGGTCATCATCCAAGGACATACCGATGAACGCGGATCCAGAGAGACGAATATTGCTTTCGGAGACCGCCGCGCCGTGAGGTAAAGTCGTTTTTAATCCGCGAAGGCATCGAAAGGATCTCGGCTCATTCCGGTCAGCTTCGGCAAAGAACGCCCCATTGATAACGCCAAAACCGAAAAAGCCCGCGCAAAGAACAGACGGGTTCATTTTGTGGTTCAGGAATAAGCCTCCCATAATTTTTCTTTTGGAAGGCAATTTATAAGCTCTCTAATCATCGATTCTCCAATCTTACTGGATTGATGGTGTCATATTGATTTTTGATTTTGGAATTTGGATTTCGGAATGCCCTAAGTGGCGGTTTTACTCACAGTTGATTAGAATATCGGTAAATCTAAAATCCGAAATCTAAAATCTAAATTATAAGTAGCTCCATCACTCCAAGATTAAAAATCCATTCTTTCTACTGATTCCGTCTTGATTTGAGTCCAATTCTCAGATAAGCCCAGAATACTTTAAATTCCCAACTTAAATTAGATAAGAAAACAATTGAAACGCGAACTGAAAATTGCGGTGCGGGAACTCATCGAGCATGTCCTCCGGTCAGGGGACCTGGTATTTGAGTTTCTGGGGTCCAGTCGTCCGGTCGAAGCAATACGGGCACATCAAAAAATTCAAAATTCCCGTCCCGATACTTACCAGCCCGAGGTTTCGATTTCCTACCAGGTTGAAACGGATCGATTTCGGCTAAATATCAGCGGCCGCATTGACGGTGTTTATACCGAACCCGATCGCACCATCATTGAAGAAATAAAAACCACCGCACGAAATCCGGATTATTTTGAAAAAAACGAAAATCCGGTCCACTGGGGGCAGGTCAAAACATACGCCTATCTTTATGGGAACGCACGTGGCCTGGATGAAATTATTACCCAGCTGACCTACTACCGGATCGACAGCGGTGAAATTCGTGAGATCAAACGCACGTTTAGCATTACAGAGCTGGAGGTTTTTTTTAAAGAACTCGTCGCGCGTTATCTGGAGTGGGCCGCAACCATTATCGATTGGTCCGGCCGGCGCGATGAGTCCATTCGGGACCTTGAATTTCCTTTTGCGAATTATCGATCCGGCCAGCGCCAGATGGCCGTTGAAGCATACCGGACAATACGCAATAACGGTCAGCTGCTCGTTCAGGCCGCAACCGGTATTGGTAAGACCATCGCCGTGCTCTACCCGGCAGTTAAATCGCTGGCCGAGGAATTCAGTCAAAAGATTTTTTACCTTACCGCCCGTACCACCGGACGAATAGTGGCTGAAAAGGCCCTAGATGTATTACGGGCGAAAGGCCTCAGATTAAAATCGGTCACCCTGACGGCAAAGGACAAAATCTGCTTTTGTCCCGATAGTGCCTGCAATCCGGAAGAGTGTGAATATGCCCGGGGCCACTATGACCGCATCAACGACGCCGTCAAAGCCATCTTTGCCAGGGACGCTTTTACACGCGAACAGATTGCCGGGACGGCCAGGGCGTACCGCGTGTGTCCATTTGAGTTTTCCCTGGAGCTTTCTCTCTGGGCGGACTGCATCATCTGTGATTACAATTATGTCTTTGATCCACGCGTATATTTGCGCCGGTTTTTCCAGGAAGAAAACGGGGACTATATCTTTTTGATTGATGAGGCCCATAATCTGGTGGACCGTTCCCGGGAAATGTTTTCGGCGGAGATTTTCAAACAACCGGTTTTGGACATTCGGCGGCAGCTAAAAAATGAGCTGTCGCACATCTTCAAAAGCCTCGGACGCATCAACGCCTGGCTGGTTAAGGCCAGAAATAAATGCGAAGAATCAGGCAATCCACTGGCGGAAAAAAACCAACCGGATGAACTGATTCCGCTTCTGAGGGGCTTTCTTTTTCTTACCGAGCGCTGGTTATCACAGAATATTAAAACGTCTTTTCGCGAGGATTTGCTGGATCTTTATTTTGCCGTATCCGGATTCATCAGGGTTGCCGACCAATATGATGAATGCTACAGCACCTGCTATGAAAAAATCGGCAAGGATCTGAAACTCAAGCTATTCTGTGTAGACCCCTCGGCTCATCTGGAAAAAGTGATGACCCGATGCCAGACGGCCATATTTTTTTCGGCCACCATGACCCCGATGGATTATTTCAAACAAATTTTGGGTTGTGATCAAAGCGCTCATCACCTGATTCTGCATTCACCCTTTCCCGGTGAAAACCTGGGCCTTTTAATCTCCGATCAGATTTCGACCTACTATCGTCACCGGGACCAAACCGTGTCCCAGGTATCCCAGGCCATTTCCGCCCTGGTTGAGCAAAAGACAGGAAATTATCTGCTGTATTTTCCTTCCTACGCGTACATGCGCAAAATCTATCATTCATTTACGGACCACAACCCGCAAGTTGAAACCATTCTGCAAACCTCAGGCATGTCGGAACCTGAAAGAGAAGCGTTTTTAAAGCGTTTTTCAGAGGACAACCCACAAACACTGGTCGGTTTTGCGGTGATGGGCGGAATTTTTGGTGAAGGAATCGATCTGGTCGGCGACCGTCTGGTGGGAGCGGTGATCGTCGGGGTGGGGCTGCCCGGCATCAGTCTGGAAAGAGAATTAATCAAGGAATACTTTACCCGTACCCTGAGTGCCGGGTTTGAGTATGCCTACCTTTACCCGGGCATAAACCGGGTGCTGCAGGCTGCGGGTCGCGTAATCCGGACGGAAAAGGATCGCGGGGTAGTGCTATTAATCGATCAACGCTATGCCCGCTTTCAATATAAATCCTTGCTGCGCGAAGAATGGGATCCGGTCTGGGTGCAGGATACCCGGCAGCTGGCCGATGCACTGCAGAAGTTCTGGAATCAGTAGAGGCCGGCCCTTTGGGCCTCGAGGAGCAGCCCGCCGGGCTTTTAGGAGCGCCCCTGCGGGGCTTGAGGAGCGTTCCTTCGGAACTTTAGATTGAAGGCTAAAAATATTTTCAGCTCAATAAAAAAATCTTTGGGTTTATAGCCTCAAGCGTAGCGGTCCTAAAGTGAAACGCTCCTTTAGTCCTGCCGATGGCAGGACGATCTACAAACGTTAGCGAATCAATACCGGCGATTAATGCTCTTGCTTTTTTCGACCGCTTGAGAAATTGCTCTTTATAAGCGAATAAATTGCGCTACCGTTTGTACTTTCCCATCAGCTGCCTTCGGCCAGGATGTGGCCTTCCATGGCTTCGACCAGCTGGGCCTTGGTCACGCCGCTGTCCAGATCG
>PVMK01118720.1_pt1 | contig 31779 bp, 29 predicted proteins | sample 1853481 | NCBI WGS metagenome assembly PVMK01 (sample SAMN08533507, study PRJNA380276) | Marine sediment metagenome, whole genome shotgun sequencing project.
AGAGAAAGGGTTGGTCGACATCGGTCTATCTCTGCGGGATTCCCAGTTGCATCGGTTGCTCGACTACCTGGCGCTGCTGGGCAAGTGGAACAAGACCTATAACCTGACCGCGATTAGCGATCCGGAAAAGATGCTTTATTACCATCTGCTCGATAGCCTGGCGATTCATGATCGAATTTCGCCCGGCCAGTCTGCGCTAGATGTTGGTAGTGGCGCTGGATTACCCGGTGTGCCATTAGCGATAGCCCTGCCCAGCTCGAAATGGACGTTGCTGGACAGTAATGGCAAGAAAACGCGCTTTCTGCAGCAGGCGCTTGCGCTTTGCTCTGTCGACAATGCCGTGGTTGTGAAGTCGAGAGTTGAAGACTATCATGCCGCGGAACCGTTCGATATCATCGTTAGTCGAGCCTTCACTTCGCTGGCCAGATTTGCCGACAGTGTCGCACACCTATGCCGGACAGAGACGCTGATGTTGTCGATGAAGGCGGACCTCGGCGAAGACGAGGCAGGCGCATTGAATGACAGACGATTTTCGATGCAGGAGACCGAATTACAAGTTCCGGGTATTAGCGAAAACAGAAGCCTGGTGAGCATAAAACTTAAACAATCATGACTAAGATTATTACCATAGCCAATCAGAAGGGCGGTGTCGGCAAGACCACCACAACGGTGAACCTGGCCGCTGCATTGGCTGCGACTAAAAGACGTGTACTGTTAATCGACATGGATCCGCAGGGCAATGCGACGATGGGCAGCGGTGTCGATAAAAACAGCCTCAGGCTCACTGTATGTGATGTTTTACTCGGCGATTGTAGCGTGGCTGAAGCGCTGATCTCGTTGCCCGAAGTGGGATTTGATATCTTACCCGCGAATGCAGACCTGACTGCGGCTGAAGTTCAGTTAATGAATCGCATTGGCCGTGAAAAACAGCTGGCATTGGCGATTGGCCCTGTACTCAATAATTACGAATATGTTCTTATCGATTGCCCGCCTTCGTTGAACATGCTGACGGTTAATGCGCTGGTTGCCGCGAATGGCGTTGTGATCCCGATGCAATGTGAATACTACGCCCTCGAAGGCCTGTCTTCGCTACTCGATACCATCGACCAGATTCGCATCAGTGTTAACCCGGATATCAAGCTTGAGGGACTGTTGCGCACTATGTATGACCCGCGAAATAACCTTTCCAACGATGTGTCCTCCGAATTGGTCGAGCATTTTGGCGAGAAGGTTTACCGGACCGTAATACCGCGCAATGTACGCCTCGCCGAGGCACCCAGCCACGGCAAGCCGATATTGCAATACGAAAAGTCCTCGCGGGGATCGATGGCATACCTAGCGCTTGCCGGGGAGGTCTTGCGACGTGACGCGAAGCAAGATCGTTACCTTAGCTGATAAATTAGGATGAAAAAAAAGCGACTGGGTAGAGGACTGGGTTCATTAATCGGTAATATCGACGAAGTGATGCAGGTCAGTGAGCAGGATCATAACAATGGCCTGAGCGAGCTCGATATCGACCGTATCCAACGTGGAAAATTTCAGCCGCGCCAGCACTTCGACCAACAGTCCTTGCAGGAACTGGCCGACTCGATACGATCACAGGGGGTTGTGCAACCGATTGTGGTACGTCCCGAAGCCGGTCATTTCGAATTAGTTGTTGGCGAACGCCGTTGGCGTGCCGCGCAAATCGCCGGTCTGCAAAAGATACCAGCGGTCATACGTGATCTCGATAGTAGCGCTGCCGCAGTAGTCGGTTTAATAGAGAATATTCAACGCGAAGACCTGAATCCACTCGAGGAATCACGGGCATTGATGCGTCTGATCGAAGAATTCGAACTGACCCATCAGCAGGTTGCGGATTCGGTGGGGCGGTCACGGGCATCGGTAACTAACCTGTTGCGTTTACTCGACCTGGCTGATCCGGTCAAAGACCTGGTCAATAGCGGCCTGCTCAATATGGGCCATGCACGCGCCCTGCTCGGTCTGATCCGGCATGATCAAATCGAAGTTGCTAATCTGGTAGTTAAGCGGGGCTTATCGGTGCGCGAAACCGAAGCGCTGGTAAAGCTAAAACTGAAAGGTGGTTCGCCAAAAAAACCGGCAGTAAATCAGCCCGACCCGGACATCAGGCGGCTGGAAACCAGTATTGGGGAAAAACTCGGTGCCGCGGTAAAAATCAGGACAGGAAAGCTGGGCTCGGGGCAGCTCATTATCAGCTTTCATAACAGCGATGAGCTGGACGGAATTCTCCAACATCTGTCCCCATAAAGCGGCGACATTCGGTGATTGATTATTGAAGTTTAACTATTTATACTCGGCGTCCGCTTTGACGGGTGGCTAAATTTTTATAATCAAATTCACCCGATACAAGGCATGAAAAACCAATTTTTACAGCCACTGATTGTGCAGTTCGCAGTGAGCGGAATTTATGTCTTTGGGGTTGTAATCTGGAACGATAATGTCATGCTATCAGCACTAGTAGGTTGCATGGCCTGCCTGGTACCCAATACTTACCACAGTATTCGGATGCTAAAGCAGATCGATAATAATAATCCAGTGCAATGGCTAGGCTATGCGTACCGATCCGAGTTTGTAAAATGGCTGATGACAGGCATGATTTTTATGCTCGCGTTTAGCGCAAACTATGAATGGGACCCAATAGTATTGTTTGCTGGATATATTTTAATTCTTATAACCAGTTGGTTCGTACCGCTTGTATTTAAAGGTAATTGATCGACGATGGCTTACGAAAATTCGAGCGAATATATCAAGCACCATTTGACCAACCTGGTCTATGGTCAGCATCCCGATGGAAGCTGGGGATTCGCCCATGGTGTCGAACAGATCAAGGAAATGGGGTTCTGGTCGATTAATGTTGACTCGATGTTCTTTTCCATCGGCCTCGGTTGTTTCTTCTTGTGGATCTTCCGCAGGGCGGCCAAAAAAGCCTCCACCGATGCACCGACCGGGCTGCAAAATTTTATCGAAATGATGATCGAATTTGTAGACGATTCGGTTCGTAGTTCTTTTACCGGTAGAAACCCACTGATCGCGCCGCTGGCACTGACTATTTTTGTGTGGATTTTTCTTATGAATTTCATGGATTTACTCGCTGTCGACCATATTCCCGGCCTGGCCAGCTTACTTGGTGTGCCTTATCTAAAAATAGTACCAACCACCGATCCAAACGTTACCTTCGGGTTGTCACTATCCGTGTTTGTGCTGGTTATATATTACAGTATCAAGATGAAAGGGCCTGGTGGCTTTTTCGCCGAACTTGCATTCCACCCGTTTCCCAAATTTATGATGCCGATCAATCTGCTGCTCGAAGGCGTGACATTAATAGCCAAACCGATATCGCTGGCTTTACGTCTATTCGGTAATCTGTATGCAGGCGAAATGATATTCATCCTGATAGCATTAATGTACGGTGGTGGCTGGGCACTGGGTCTATTCGGTGGATTTTTACAATTGGGCTGGGCGTTATTCCATATCCTGATCATTACATTGCAGGCGTTTATTTTTATGACGCTGACAATCGTATATCTGGATATGGCGTCGCAAGCGGATCATTAACTTTATTACACACTATCTATTTAGGAGATAATCATGGAAACAGCTTTGCTATATATCGCGGGCGCTTTAATGATGGGCATGGGCGCACTCGGTGCGGCAGTCGGTATCGGAATTCTGGGCGGTCGCTTTCTTGAAGGCGCGGCGCGCCAGCCCGAACTGATCCCGTTACTGCGTGTCCAGTTCTTTATCATGATGGGCCTGGTCGACGCGATTCCGATGATCGCGGTCGGTATCGCGATGTACGTCATGTTTGCGGTGGTTGGTGCATAGGCACCTGGTTAAAACTAGAGTGAGGACTGCGATATGAATTTCAATGCTACGTTGATAGGACAATCGATTACATTTATCGTGTTTGTCTGGTTCTGTATGAAATATATATGGCCGCCACTGCTGGCAGTGCTGGAAGAACGCAACGCCAGGATTTCTGAAGGACTTGCAGCCGCCGAGAAGGGCCAAAAAGACCTCGAAGACGCACAGTCGAAAGTCAGTGACAGCCTGAAAGACGACAAACAGCAGGCGCAGGAAATCATTAACAAAGCGCAAAAACGTGCCAATGAAATCGTTGACGAGTCGAAAGATACTGCGCGTGACGAGGCGGAGAAGATAAAGGTCGCCGCGTCATCAGATATCGATCAGCAAGTCAACAGCGCGCGTGAGCAGCTACGCAAGGAAGTTTCTGGTATTGCACTGGCCGGGGCGGCGCAGATTCTCAAGCGTGAAATCGATGCCGATACGCATGCTGCGGTACTCGATGAGCTGGTTGCCCAGATTTAGGCCTTAACCCGGATATTTCATGAATCTGCCAGCGCCCTTGCTAGTCCTTTGTTTCCTCAGGAGACTTTTCTCAGTCGGTCGCTTCATAGCGCCTACTTTTGGCGGATCCATTGGTCCGACACTTCTTTGGAAAATCTCCCGATTTCGCCACGGATGGCGTGTATGCAGGAATTGCAGGAGCAAATTCCTGAGAAAACAAAGTCCAGCGCAATCATCGCAGCAATTCATGAATTATCCAGGTTAAGTCATGTCTGATCTCGACACAGCAGCCAGACCCTATGCTAAAGCCATCTTTGAACTGGCATCCGCGGAAGGCAATTTACAGCACTGGGGCGATAGTTTGCAAGTGGCCGCGGTAGTTGCCTCCGATGCTGATATGCAGGCAATGTTCGTACTGCCCTCAATGCTCGCTAACCAGCTCAGTGAACTTTTTTTATCGGTAGTTTCGGGAATTAAGGATGCTCCCAAAATGAGCGCGGATTTTAAAAACCTGATTGCCCTGTTGGCGCAAAATGGTCGACTGTCAGCGCTGCCGTCGATTGCTACCACCTTCGAGTCACTGAAGCAGGAAGCCGAAGGCAAGATCGAAGTTGTAGTCCGGACTGCACAAAAATTAACCGCCAAACAACAATCTGCAATGGCGAAAAGTTTAGCCAAAAAGCTGGGCAAGGAAATAAATATTACTACCGAAATTGATGAAACATTGATGGCCGGCGCAATAATACGGGCGGGCGATATGGTTATCGATGGATCGGCTAAAGGCCGCCTCGATAAGCTGACAACGGTGCTTAGCAAATAGTACTCAACTAATAACAGATTTTTTATGATTACGGGATAACGCAATGCAACTTAATCCTTCAGAAATAAGCGAACTTATTAAAGATCGCATCAAGAACTTTGAAAGTGCTGCCGAAGCGAGAACAGAAGGTACTGTTGTCAGTTTGATGGACGGTATTGCACGCATACACGGTCTGGCCGATGTCATGTCAGGCGAAATGATCGAATTTCCAGGTGACACCTATGGCATGGCGCTAAATCTCGAAAGAGATTCGGTCGGTGCGGTAATTCTGGGTGCCTATGGACATATATCGGAAGGCGATACCGCCAAGTGTACCGGTCGTATCCTGGAAGTCCCCGTCGGCGAGCAGTTACTCGGCCGCGTGGTCAATTCACTGGGTGAGCCAATCGATGGCAAGGGTGCATTAAAAACCAAAGATTTCATGCCAATCGAACGTATCGCGCCTGGCGTTATCCAGCGCCAGTCGGTAGATCAGCCAGTGCAAACTGGTCTGAAGGCAATCGACGCAATGGTCCCGGTTGGTCGTGGACAACGCGAGTTGATTATCGGCGATCGCCAGACTGGTAAATCTGCGTTAGCGATCGATGCGATCATTAATCAGAAGGGTACCGATATTAAATGTGTTTACGTCGGCATCGGTCAAAAAGCTTCGACTATTGCCAATGTTGTGCGCAAGCTCGAAGAACATGGAGCGATGGAACATACCATCGTCGTCGCCGCGAATGCCTCCGATTCGGCGGCATTGCAGTACATTGCGCCCTACTCGGGCTGTACCATGGGAGAATACTTTCGCGACAAGGGTGAAGACGCATTAATTATTTATGACGATCTGACCAAGCAGGCCTGGGCTTATCGCCAGGTTTCGTTGTTGCTGCGTCGTCCTCCCGGGCGCGAGGCTTACCCGGGTGATGTTTTCTACCTGCACTCGCGTTTACTCGAACGTGCCTCGCGCATCAACGCAGACTGCGTAGAAAAATATTCCAACGGCAAGGTGAAGGGTAAAACCGGATCGCTAACCGCATTACCGATTATCGAAACCCAGGGTGGCGACGTGTCGGCATTCGTACCGACCAATGTTATCTCGATCACCGACGGCCAGATATTTCTCGAGTCAGATTTATTCAACGCCGGTATCCGCCCGGCGATTAACGCGGGCCTGTCGGTTTCGCGGGTCGGCGGCGCGGCACAGACCAAGATTATCAAGAATCTCGGTGGTGGCGTGCGACTGGCACTGGCACAGTACCGTGAACTGGCAGCATTTTCTCAGTTTGCCTCTGACCTCGACGAAGCCACGCGCAAGCAACTGGAACGCGGACAACGCGTGACCGAATTAATGAAACAGAAACAGTATGCGCCTTTATCCGTTGCCGAGATGGGAATTTCCCTGTATGCAGCTAACGAAGGCTATCTTGACGATGTTGAACTGAAAAAAGTGGTAGCCTTCGAAGAAGCGATGCACGCGCATATTAAATCAAAAAATAGTGACCTGCTGGATTCTATCAATGCCGATGGTGACTATAACGATGAAATCGCAACCAAAATGGCCGCGGCTATCGAAGATTTTAAGACTAACGGCGTCTACTAAGAGTTAACAGCATTAACCTACAGAGTATTGACTAATGGCTGGTGGTAAAGAGATAAAGACCAAGATCACGAGTGTGCAAAACACTCGAAAGATCACCAAGGCCATGGAAATGGTGGCGGCAAGCAAAATGCGTCGTGCCCAGGATCAAATGTTTGCCACCCGGCCCTATGCGCAAAGAATCGCCACCGTGGTCGCCCATGTTGCCAGTTCACATCCTGAGTACAAGCATCCCTATCTGATCGACAGGCCGGTCAAGCGTGCCGGAATTATTGCGATCTCGACCGATCGCGGACTCTGTGGTGGCCTGAATACAAATTTGTTTAGGAAGTCGCTGAATAAAATTGGCGAGCTCGATGAACAGGGTATAAAAATTGAAGTTGTCACCTTTGGCAACAAGGCGCTCGGATTTTTTAAACGCATCGGTGCCAAAGTGGTTGCCGAGGCCAGTCATATTGGCGACAGGCCGGAAATGGCCGCGATTATCGGCCCGGTTCAGGCCATGCTGAAAAGTTATTCGGATGGAAACATCGACGTGATTTACCTGGTCAGCAATGAGTTCGTCAATACCATGACGCAGGAGCCAAATATCGCACAGCTGGTCCCGGTTGTGCCTTCGCAAGATATTGAACTGAAGCATCACTGGGATTACATCTACGAGCCTGGCTCCAAGGAAGTACTCGACAGTGTGCTTGATCGTTATATCGAGTCGTTGGTCTACCAGGGCGTGGTCGAAAATGTTGCCTGTGAAATGGCCGCCCGTATGTTGGCGATGAAGAACGCGACCGATAACGCCGGCGATATGATCGACGAGCTTCAGTTAATTTACAATCGCGAACGTCAGGCGAGTATCACTCAGGAAATCAGTGAAATCGTTAGTGGTGCGGCTGCGGTTTAGAGACATGTTTAGAATAATTAAGAGGATTGAAAAATGAGTACAGGTAACATCGTGGAAATAATCGGCGCTGTCGTCGACGTAGAGTTCCCTCGAGACTCGGTTCCCAAAGTTTACGATGCGCTTAACATAGCCGCTGCGGATAACCTGACGCTGGAAGTCCAGCAACAGCTGGGCGACGGTATCGTGCGTACCATTGCGATGGGTGCCTCGGAAGGACTGCGCCGGGGCCTGGAAGTCTCCAATACCGGGCAACCGATTACGGTACCGGTAGGGCAACAGACTCTGGGGCGTATTATGGACGTGTTGGGTAAGCCGATCGACGAAAAAGGTGAAATTGGCGAAGAAAAGCGTATGCCGATTCACCGCACACCACCCAGTTTTGAAGAGCAGGCGACTGCTACCGAGATTCTTGAAACCGGGATCAAGGTTATCGACCTGGTCATGCCGATTGTTAAGGGTGGCAAGATTGGGCTGTTCGGTGGTGCCGGAGTTGGCAAGACCGTTACGCTGATGGAATTGATTCGTAATATTGCGGTAGAGCATTCGGGCTTCTCGGTATTTGCCGGTGTGGGTGAAAGAACTCGTGAAGGTAACGACTTTTACCACGAGATGACCGATGGTGGCGTACTCGACAAGGTGGCACTGGTATACGGCCAGATGAATGAGCCGCCCGGGAATCGCCTGCGCGTGGCCCTGTCGGGTTTAACCATGGCCGAGCACTTCCGCGATGAAGGTCGCGATGTACTGATGTTCGTCGACAATATTTACCGCTATACGCTGGCGGGTACCGAGGTATCAGCACTGTTGGGCCGTATGCCTTCGGCGGTTGGCTACCAGCCTACCCTGGCCGAAGAAATGGGTGTCCTGCAGGAACGTATTACTTCAACTAAAACCGGCTCAATTACTTCCTTCCAGGCGGTCTATGTACCGGCTGACGATTTAACCGACCCATCACCAGCCACCACTTTTGCCCACCTTGACGCGACATTAGTATTGTCTCGGCAGGTCGCCGAGCTCGGAATCTACCCCGCGGTTGATCCACTCGACTCGACTTCGCGTATTCTCGACCCGAACGTTGTCGGTAGTGAGCATTATGATACTGCCCGTGAAGTTCAGGGAACCCTGCAACGCTATAAGGAGTTGAAGGACATCATTGCGATTCTCGGAATGGACGAATTGTCAGAGGAAGACAAAACTGTGGTTACCCGCGCGCGCAAGATACAACGCTTTCTTTCGCAGCCGTTCTTCGTTGCGGAAGTATTTACCGGTTCACCCGGGAAATATGTTTCGTTGAAAGATACCATTGCCGGGTTCAAGGCAATTCTGAATGGTGATCTCGACCAGTATCCCTGAGCAGGCATTTTACATGGTCGGCGGCATCGAAGAAGTCGCCGAAAAAGCCAAAGAACTATAAGGAACGGGGATGGCTACTACCATAAAGGTTGATATCGTAAGCGCCGAAGAGCAGATTTTCTCGGGCGAAGCGCAAATGGTATATGCGCCCGCGGTGATGGGAGAAGTCGGTATCGCGCCACGCCATACGCCGCTTATTTCGCCATTAAAACCCGGTGAAGTGCGACTCGATATGGGTGATGGCAAGGAAGAGTTTTTCTTTATATCCGGTGGCATCCTCGAGGTACAACCCCATATGGTAACGGTACTTTCCGATACCGCGATTCGTGCCAAGGATCTCAACGAGGCGGCGGCGCTGGAAGCGCAGAAACGCGCCGAAGCCGCGTTACAGGATCAGAAATCAGACCTAGATGTTGCCAGGGCGAGAGCAGAACTGGCCGCTGCTGCTGCGCAAATTGCCGCAATCAAAAAGTGGCGAAAGAATTAAACCGGGCACTCGGAGGCGGGAACATCAATATACTGGCAGTACAAAATCCAAAAAGGGGGCGTTTCGTCTCCTTTTTTTTGGAGGTTGGTTTACAATAATAACTACTTTTATAATCAGGAAGGACATAGAGCGATATGCCGCTTAGCATTATCATTCTCGCCGCGGGACAGGGAGTCCGCATGAATTCATCGCAACCCAAGGTTATGCATGCGCTCGCCGGCAGGCCGATGTTGCAACATGTCGTGGATACCAGCCTGGCTTTAGAGCCCGAGCAAATTATAGTGGTAGTCGGACACCAGTCGGACCAGGTTCGAAATCTGGTACACGATCAAGGCCTGGAGTTTGTCGAGCAAAGTGATCAACTGGGCACAGGACACGCGGTTGCCCAATGCCTGCCCGACCTGAATAAGGGTAATGATGTACTCGTGTTATATGGTGATGTGCCGCTGATCTCGGTCGATACTATCCGCTCCCTGCTCAATAAGGCTGATGACGGCACGGTTAATATCCTGAGTTTTTTACCGCAAAACTCACAGGGCTATGGCCGTATCCTGCGCTCTGAGAACGGTAGCGTCGAAGCTATCGTCGAAGAAAAAGATACTACTGACGAGCAAAGAAAGATTCGCGAATCGAATTCGGGCATATTATTTATTGACGGCAATAAGATCGGGGACCTGGTTCGGGCGCTCGACAATAATAATGTCCAGGGTGAATATCTATTGACCGATGTGGTAAAGCACAGCGTGCAACAGGGGTTGAAGGTAACGGCGATTATTTGTCCCGATAATGAGGAAGTCTACGGCGTCAATAATCAGATCCAACTGGCCGAGGTGGAGAAAATTTATCGACGCAGACAGGCCGATAAATTAATGCGCGGAGGTGCTAAGTTATACGATCCCACCCGTATCGATGTGCGTGGGAATTTGAGCGTAGGAACCGATGTTGAAATCGATATTAACTGCATTTTCGAGGGAGACGTTTCGTTATCGGACGGGGTCAAAATCGGCGCCAATTGTGTAATCCGAAACTCTTCAATAGGCAATGACAGCGTTGTACTGCCGATGTCTTCGATCGACCAGGCTATTATTGGCAAGCGCGTATCGATCGGTCCGTTTGCCAGAATTCGGCCGGGCACCGAATGTGCAGACGAGGTAAAAATAGGTAATTTTGTCGAGACTAAAAAAGCCAGGATCGGCGCAGGAAGCAAGGTTAACCACTTGAGTTATGTTGGTGACGCCGAGGTGGGCGCCGCTGTCAATATCGGTGCTGGAACGATCACCTGTAATTATGACGGCGTAAACAAATTCAAAACCATCATTGAAGACGGTGTGTTTATCGGCTCGAATACGCAGCTGGTCGCGCCCGTTAAAATCGCACGCGGTGCCACGATAGGCGCAGGATCGACCATCACCAGCGATACACCGGCAGACAAGTTAACCCTGTCGAGGTCAAAGCAGGTGACGATCAATACCTGGAAAAAGCCGGTCAGAAAAAAATAGGAACTAGTTTATGTGCGGAATAGTGGGTGCTTTGGCGCAAAGGGATGTCAGTTCGATACTGATTGAAGGACTGCGGCGACTCGAATACCGTGGCTATGATTCCGCTGGCATTGCGGTGATCAATGAGCAAAAACTGGATCGTTTCCGGGCCCTGGGCAAGGTACAAAAGCTGGCAGATAAGGTGCCCGAAAACCAGGCCGGGAAAATAGGAATCGCGCATACTCGCTGGGCAACCCATGGCGAACCATCCGAAAATAATGCGCACCCACATTTTTCCCGAAATCGCATCGCCGTGGTACATAACGGCATCATTGAGAACTACAGGGAAATTCGCGAAGAATTACTTGCCGCAGGCTACCAGTTTGACTCCGAAACCGACACGGAAGTGGTTGCCCACCTGGTTGAAAGTTTATACAAGGATGACCTGCTGGAGGCGGTAAAACAGGCGGTGAGTCAGCTCAAAGGTGCATTTGCGTTAGCCATAATCGCTGCCGACGACCCGCATACACTGGTGGCCTGCCGCCAGGGTTGCCCGCTGATAGTGGGTGTCGGTCTCCAGGAAAACTTTATCGCCTCCGATGTATCAGCATTATTACCGGTTACCAGCCGATTCATCTATCTGGATGAAGGCGATATGGTTGTTCTGAATAAAATTGGTTACCAGTTATATGATGTTGCTGGAGAGCCAAAAGTCCTTGAGATCAAACAAAGCGAGCTCAGTGCCGATTCAGCCCTTAAAGGCAATTATCGCCACTATATGCTGAAGGAAATTCATGATCAGGCCCGGTCGATTGGGGATTGCCTGGAAGGTCGTATCAGTTCAACTGATATTCTCGATTCGGTATTCGGAATCGATTCCGGAAATATATTCAGCCAGGTAAAAAATATTCAGATTGTCGCTTGTGGCACCAGTTATCACGCCGGCTACGTGGCCAAATACTGGATTGAAGAGTTACTCGATCTGCCCTGCCAGGTAGAGGTTGCGAGCGAGTTTAGATACAGGCGTTCGGCTATCCCTAAGAACACGCTGTTTGTAACCCTGTCACAATCGGGAGAAACGGCCGACACGCTGGCGGCGCTTCGAAATATATCCTCGCAAAATTACTGTGGTTCACTGAGCATCTGTAATGTGCCCGAGTCTTCGCTGGTTCGCGAGTCGGGCCTGGTATTGATGACCCGTGCCGGTACTGAAATCGGGGTTGCATCGACCAAGGCATTTACCACCCAACTGGTATCGATGTTGATGTTGGCGATTGCGATAGGCAAAAGCCAGGGACTGGATAAAGCCTTAATCACCTCGATCGTGCAGGAACTGACCGCACTGCCTGGCCAGATCGAACAATTACTCAAACTGGATGCGCAGATCAAATTAATTGCCGAAGACTTTATCGACAAACAACACGCGTTGTTTCTGGGCAGGGGTGGGCATTATCCGATCGCGATGGAAGGTGCGCTGAAATTAAAGGAAATATCCTATATACATGCCGAGGCCTACCCGGCGGGCGAATTGAAACATGGACCGCTGGCGCTGGTCGACTCGGAAATGCCGGTTATTGTTGTAACACCTAACGACGAACTCCTGGAGAAGCTGCATTCCAACATGCAGGAAGTTAAGGCGCGTGGTGGAAAGCTCTATGTATTTGCCTATCAGGGAGCAAAACTCGACGAAGACAGCGATGATGTCGTAGTTGAACTCGATTGTGAGACCAACTGGGTTACGCCCATATTATCAACTATCCCGCTACAATTATTGAGCTACCATGTGGCGGTGTTGCGAGGTACTGACGTCGATCAACCCAGAAATTTGGCAAAATCCGTCACCGTAGAATAAGCTGCTGATCGATTTAAAAAATGCGACTAGGGATCGAGCTGTAAATAGGATAGTTCTCGCGGCCAGGAATAGGCATCTTCCGAGTTGTAGACCAGGTCAATCAGATTTGAAACGCTCATAAAATTAAACTGTTCGCGGCTTTGTGGCAAGTTTTCACGTAGAAATTTAATCGTTGTCGAATGAGGGTGAGCGATGGCGATCGCGGAACCCCGATCACGCGCCTTTTTTAGCCAGATCTGGTATTGCAGTCGGATTGATTCGGTATTGGTGTAGTCATTGTCAAGAAACACATCGCGCGAAATCGAATTCAGGCCCGAATCGAGTGCCACCATATGGGCAACGCTGCGTGATGTCGTGCGGCTATCGAGGAAATACAAACCGGGATTATATGATTTGATGATGTCCATGATCGGCCGCATAAAGTAATCAATTTCAGTCAAATGGCTTCCCATGTGATTGTTGATTCCCTTGATATTAGGGATAGCTGATAACATGGAATGCAAATTTGCGGTGAGCTGATCTTCATCCATTTTTTCATTGAGGGAATTCGCCTCCATTGCGGCCCGCGAACTAGTGGCTTGCAGGGGGAGGTGGAGAATAACTTCCTTGTTCTTGTGCTGTGCCAGACTTGCCAGCTTTTGGCTATAAGTAGCGCCGGGGATGATTGCGTAGGTGTGGTTGCCAGGTAGATTGATCGCGGCCTGGCCGTTTTCAAAAGAATAGCCCAGATCGTCGATCACCAGCGATAATACAGGCCGTTGATCGGCGGCTGCAATTGATGCCAGGCACAGTAACGGGATGATTAGCAGGCGGCTGCTTAACATAATGGGGCGGCTAGCCGTTTTTTTGCTGATTTAAGATGTGCAGTCCCTTCAGCAGGTTCAGGGCTTCGAATAGCTGGAAGTCGGTTTCAGCCAGTTTTTCAGTATCTTCTGTAGTCTTTGCGCTATCATCGGTATCGTCCGAATCACCATTCGGGTTGCTGAGTCGTCCGTCGAGGTCGCTTTCCGAAAATGTCGCGGCTTCACCATTATCCGAGGCCGAAATTTTCAGCGTATTCAGACTGATGTCCGGGACTATGCCCCTGGCCTGTATTGATCGACCGTTGGGCGTAAAATAACGCGCCGTGGTCAACTTGATCGCAGAGCCATTGCGTAGTTCCTGGATAGTTTGAACCGAGCCTTTACCGAAAGATTTGGTACCCATAATGATCGCGCGTTTATGGTCTTGCAGCGCGCCTGCCACAATTTCCGAGGCAGAAGCCGATCCGCCGTTGATCAGAACTATCAGCGGGGCACCGTTCAGACTGTCGCCCGGCGTTGCCGGGTAACGATGGCTGGAGTCATCGATGCGGCCTTCGGTATAGACGATTAAACCGCTATCGATAAATGCATCTGAAACGTTAACCGCACCAGTCAGAACACCGCCCGGGTTGTTACGCAGGTCAAGAATCAGTCCCTCTAGGGTGGATTCCTTTTGCAGATCGGAAATTGCCTTTAGCAAATCGGTGGCAGTACGCGACTGAAAATTGGAAATTCGCACATACCCGTAACCCGGTTCCAGCATACGGTTCTTGACGCTCTTGACGCGAATTATTTCTCGCGTAATGGTTATCACCAGAGGTTTGGATTCATTTTGCCGGACGATGGTGAGAACGATATCTGTATTTGGTTTTCCGCGCATAATTTTAACAGCGTCATGCAGGGTCATTCCCTTAACCTGTTTGTCATCAAGTTTAATGATCAGGTCGCTGGCCTTGACACCGGCGCGCGCTGCGGGTGTATCGTCGATTGGCGAAATTACCTTGACGAAACCGTTCTCCATGCCGACTTCGATACCCAGGCCACCAAACTGACCAGTGGTACCGACCTTCAGATCGGCAAATTCGCTAATATTTAAATACGCGGAATGAGGATCGAGGCCACTCAGCATCCCTCTAATTGCATCTTCAATTAGCTTCTTATCGTCAACACCTTCAACATAGTCAGACTTGATTCGTGACAGAACCTCGGTAAATGCCTGTAAATCTTCAAACGGAATATCCTGGTCATCTTTTAGCGCATAGACGCTATGCCCGATTGCGAGTGTTAAACCGAGCACTATACCTACCACAAAGTAGGTTGATTTTCGTAGTTTGTTAAGCATTAAATTCTCCGCATGCGGTGCGCTAATTGTAGACCAGATTTGACCAAAGAAGTTGTAGGATACACGGAAAAATGTAATTTCCTGGAAACACCAGCCAGTTACCGTTTAATACATAGATGTCAAGACGCAAACAAATTGCCAGTCTTACACCACCTGGTGGGGTTTTGCGGTTGGTTCTTTTTCCTGATTTCGAAGTAAAGACCGGGTTTTTGTTGACCACCACTGCTACCAATACTACTGATTATATCACCAGACTCAACCCATTCACCGGCAGATTTATATAAAGATTCATTATGCCCGTACAAAGAAAGGTAGGAATTTCCATGGTCGATAATGATTAAATTGCCCAGTCCCCGAATCCAGTCGGCAAAGGCAATGCGTCCGCGTGAGATGGCTTTAACATGGTTACCCGCAGGTGCGTAGATCATTATTCCCTGCCAACGCAAGTCGGATCGGGGCTTCTGGCGCCCGAACAGTTTTTTTACTTCGCCTTTTACCGGCCAGGCTAACTTGCCCCTGAGCGTGGCAAAAGGTTTTTGTTCGAGTTCGGGTGCCGGTGATTCAATTAATATATCCTGAATTGAGCTGATCAGGTTTTGTAGCTGGATGGCTTCGTCCTCCAGGTGGCTAAGATGTCCGCCCTGTTGTTTCAGTTGCTTATCCAGTGAACTGATGATTGTTTTTCGTTTCGCACTATCCTTATCCAGCTGAACTTTTTGCGCCTTTAGCAATCGATGGCTTTTTTCCAGGTCCTGCCTGACTCTATTAATACCAGCCTCGGCCGCGAGAATTTTGTCGATACTTTTTTTTACCCTGGTGATTAGCTCGGCACGCGCATTTGAGAAATATTGGTAATACACCAGGTTACGCTGTAGTTCCCCCGGGCTTTTCTGTGAAAAAAGTAATTTGACCTTCTCCTGCCTGCCCAGCGTGAAAGCGGTATAAACCTGAGAAGCGAGTAGTTGGTTTTCCTGGCTTAACTGCTGTTGGTGCTGTTTGCGTGATTTACGTAACTTTTTAAGCTCCGCCTGCTTGTCACCGATTTCCTTCTTCGAAACCCTGACTTCACGATTCATCCTGGCAACCGTGGTTTCAATTTTTTTAAGTTGACCGGTATAGCGCGATTTTTTGTCCTCCTTGACATCGATAGCCTTTTTCAACTTCGATATTTTAGATTGCAGAATCTTGAGATCTTTTTCCTTCTGCTCTTTTTCGGTAGCACTGGCAGGTTGAGTGAACAGGCTGAAAGCTAAAAAAATAATGAGCAGGGCTCGGATTAGCAGGCTAATATTAGTATGACGCATGGGGCGTTGTAGATCAGAGACGATGTTTCGAAATCATACTGGAATCCATCGAAATAGGCGAACCGCAACCTATGCTTCTAGCGGACAGTCTGTAGACAATTAATTTCGATTCATACATAATAAAACGCTAATATTATTATTTGGTAATAAACGTCGAATGAAATTTGACCCGGTCAAACCTATTGGTGCAGTACAATTAATGGCGCGTAAGGAAGATATTGAAATTGCTGCACGTTCGCTAAAGGCCATGTCACACCCGCTACGACTAAAAATTCTGTGTACGCTCGGTAGCCAGGAAATTAGTGTTCAGGATATCGTTAATAATGTCGGCACTTCACAAAGTAATATTTCCCAGCACCTCGCGATTTTACGCGATAAGGGTATACTAGCGTCGCGAAAAGTTGCCAACCGGGTTTATTATCGTGTCGGAGATGCCCGCACGCTACGCTTGATTGGCATGATGCAAGAAGTTTTTTGTTCCTCCTAACCCGACAGTCATGACGGTTCGGGCTAATAACATTCTTGTTTAAATATGTTTAATCAAATTACTGAATTTTCAGCAAATCACACTTTGTTGGTTGGCGGTTTTGTCGCTTTACTGATTGCCGTTTTCATCAATGAATTTAAGCATGCAGCGAAAAATTTTACCAACCTGACGCCGGCTGGCGCTATTCAGTTGATAAACAATGATGATGCTGTACTACTCGATGTCCGAGAGCCCGCTGAAACCGTGGCAGGTAAAATTGCGAAAGCGATTCAGATCCCGGCAGGCTCGGTAAGTAAGCGCATTGGAGAGCTGGATAAACACAAGGACAAGAACATCATTGTATACTGTAAAACAGGCGCGCAATCAGGGGTTGCCTGCCGGGAGCTAAACAAGGCCGGATTCGAAAAAGTTTATTGCCTGAGCGGTGGTATAACGGCCTGGCAGGAAGCACATTTACCGGTTAGTCGAAAGTAATCCGGCACCGAAGTTCACTTTATAAAGAGTACTATATACGATGGCCGATGCCGACGAGCAATCCCCACAAACTCATTTTTCGATTCAAAAAATATTCGTTAAAGATGTTTCATTTGAATCACCTGATACGCCCAAAGCATTCAAATTCACTAAATGGGAGCCAAAGATTGATCTCAATTTGAACAATGCCCATAGCAACATTGACGACAATCTATATGAAGCGGTGTTAACCATTACGGCCACGGTCAAGCACGAGGAAAAAACCGCCTTCCTGGTCGAAGTGCAGCAGGCTGGTATATTTGCTGTTGCCGGGTTTAATGACGACGAGAAAAAATATCTACTTGGTAGCCAGTGCATGAATATTCTGTTCCCCTATGCGCGGGAAACTATTTCCGATTTAACTACCCGGGGAGGATTCCCACCCCTGCTACTTACACCGGTGAACTTTGACGCCTTGTATCAGCAACACATGCAGCAGCAAACTGATAAAGAGGAGGATGCTGAAACTCAAGATGTCGAAGCTCAGGATGCCGAGACCGTTAAACACTAGAACACCCCGAACATTTTTACAGGTCGTAACTGTAGATGACCTTCTCCCGGGTAGCAATGAGTTAAACACCAGAACCATAGCAGGCTGTTGAAAAACTCTCATGCGGCACATAACAGCGTTAAATATTGGCTCAATTTGCTCATTTACTTTGTGTAAACTGCGCTTTTTCGCCAATATTTGCCTTGTTCTGCACCACCTGAGACCTTTTCAACAACCTGCTAGGATACGATATGGCAGCTAAACCAACCATTGCGGTATTCGGTGCGGGTTCCTGGGGAACCGCTTTGGCTATGCAACTAGCACGAAACGAGCTACCGGTTAACCTCTGGGGCCACCGGGCGGATCATATTGAAGCATTGATTCGGGACGGCGAGAATTCAGCCTACCTGCCAGGCGTCAAACTAGACAAAAACATCAGGCCTACTGCATCGATACATGACTGTATGCAGCAGGCACAAATAGTACTTATCGCGACACCAAGCAAGGCTTTCCGGGAACTCCTGCAATCTCTGAAGACGCATATTGGTTCCGAAATTCCGGTGTTCTGGGCTAGCAAGGGATTTGAAATTGAAACCGGGAAGTTTTTGCATCAACTGGTCTGCGAAGAATTACCGAAGCATCATTATGGCGTCATATCCGGACCGACTTTCGCATCCGAGGTGGCAATGGGGTTGCCAGCTGCGATTACCTGTGCCGGCGATGACGAGGCGGCTACCGCCTGGTTTGCCCGTTTACTTCATGGCAACCGCTTTCGACGTTATACCTCCAGTGATGTGATCGGCGTAGAGTTGGGCGGGGCCTTAAAAAATATCCTGGCCATTGCCGTTGGAGCTGCCGACGGGCTCGGATTTGGAGCGAACACGCGAGCAGCCATAATGACACGAGGATTTTCAGAGGTTATGCGCCTGGGTCAAAGTCTCGGTGCGCGCCAGGAGACACTGATGGGATTAGCTGGACTCGGGGACCTGATCCTGACCTGTACCGATGACCAGAGCAGAAACCGTCGATTCGGGCTCGCGATTGGACAGGGAAAGACAATACAGGAAGCAGAAATCGAGGTCGGGCAAACCGTAGAAGGCTTGCGCGCTGCCAAAGCAATTTACACCATGTCGACGGAGCTTGACCTAGACCTGCCTATAATGACGCAGGTATATCAGGTTCTTTATGAAGGCAAAAAACCGCTAGATGCGGTTAATTCACTGGAAAATCGGCCTCAAAGAGCAGAACTGGGCGACTAGAAAGGCGCGCCATTAGTTGAATTTTTGTTGCCGCCAGGCTTCGTAGACCGCGATAGACACCGTGTTTGCCAAATTAAGACTTCTCGAATCTTCAACCATTGGAATACGGAGTTTTTTATTACTTTCGAGCGAATCGAGCACTTCGACAGGTAGCCCGCGACTCTCGGGACCGAATAACAGCGCATCCCCGGGAATGAATTTGGCCTCGCTGTAAATTCGTTTTGCCCTGGTGCTGAAACCATATAACCGGCTGATTTTACTTAGTTTTAAAAAATCCTTATACGATCGGTAGCAAGCCACATTTGCCCATTCCCGATAGTCGAGTCCCGCTCTGCGCAGTAGCTTGTCCTCAAGCCTAAATCCCATCGGCTCGATCAGATGTAGTTTACTCCCGGTGTTTGCCGCTAGTCGAATTATATTTCCGGTATTGGGAGGGATTTCAGGTTCCAGAAGCACAATGTTGAACATTATTTTATTTATTCGGGTGTTTGACTTGAATTATGCCAGTTATGGTCAATAATATTTAATAATCACAATATGTTATGGCGAATTCTTTAAGCTAACTCTAGACAAGATGACGTCCCTGGTAGCCAGTATCGACTAATGTTGTACCGGAAATACAAAAATAGTGTAATCGGATTAGTAAATTATGGGTAGCCTGTTTTCTTCAGCACGGCGCGACAAGCAGACCGGCCTGGAATGGGGAATTTATGATTCTATCACCAATGGCAATTGTGCTGTGAGCGCATTTACTGCGACGGGCGCGGCCTTAAATGCATTCACTATCAATACCAGTTGCGTACTTTCTACCCATCTGGAAGGCGTGACCCTGATCAACACCTATCGGCTGACATCGACAGCACAGACCGGCACCTGTGGAACGCTCGATTATGTGTACCGTAGTATGCAGGCTACCGTATCGATACAACCGCCATAAATCCATATATATCAAATACTTCTACCGATATTTTAAGGTCGCCATTGATTGTTGAGATATAGACACTATAATAATAGTCTTGAAGATTCAGGATGAAATTATGTCACTGGGGAGTGTAAAAAAACCGACCCTGTTACTGGTTGACGATGATTCGATAATTGCCGAAAGTCTTGAGTATGTCTTAAGCGATGAGTACGAGATTAATCGTGCCTGCGACCGGCTCTCAAGTTTCGAGGTTTTAAGCAAAATGGATGAATCTCCGACGCTTGCGCTGATTGATTTGGGGTTGCCGCCCGATACACACAAGCCGGATGAAGGGTTGGCGGTGATAAAAAGAATATCGCAGATGCACCCCTCTACGCGAGTCCTGGTTTTGTCTGGACAGGATAATAAAAATCACATATTTCAGGCCAAGGAAGACGGCGCAGTCGATTTCATATCTAAACCCTGCGATATAGCGGAAATCAAGGTACGCCTTAAAAAGCAGGTAAAGGCTGGCGGCGGCGATACTGGCGACAGTGATATTGAAGGTCTTATTGGCTCCAGCGAAGCGACCGAATTATTGCGTATGCAAATCAAGCAGATTGCCAACTCACCTTACCCGGTGTTGATTGAGGGCGAATCAGGGAGTGGCAAGGAAATCACGGCCAGAAATTTGCATCGCTGCAGCCCCCGAAAACAACAACCTTTTTTAACCCTGAATTGTGCGGCGTTCAATGGTGAGTTGCTCGAATCGCAGCTATTTGGTCATACCAGGGGCGCATTTACCGGCGCAACTGAAACCAAGAAAGGGTTTTTTGAAGAAGTTGGTTCCGGCACATTATTGCTCGACGAGGTGGCCGATCTGCCGATGGACTTGCAGGCTAAACTGTTGCGGGTTCTCGAAGACGGTGAGTTTTATCGACTCGGGGAGACGAAGGTCCGGTATGCTTCGGCGCGGGTATTGGCGTCAACCAATAAGGATATATTCAGCGCCATAGAAAACGGCCTGTTCAGGGAAGATCTCTACCATCGACTAAGCGTGCTGACCCTGCGGGTGCCTTCACTGAATGACAGGGATGGCGACAAGCTCGAGCTTCTGGAGTATTTCAAGCGTGAAGTAGACGAACAGATTGTTACCTTCAAGCTCGATGCAGATGCGCTAAGTATCTGGAATAATTATGCCTTTCCGGGAAATATCAGGGAGCTGAGGAACATTATTATTCGCCTGTCGGCCAAATATCCCGGCCAGACAATCAAATCGGAGGTGCTTAAACTGGAAATGACAGGGTTACAAAGACCGGGTGGCACAACAAGCAACGAGGGCTGGCTAAAGAATGCAATGCATGCGGACGGATTTCAGCTCGACCAGATGCTGAAGTCGGTGGAAAAGCAGATGATCAATATTGCCATGCGGGAAAACGATGGCAATGTTAGCAAGGCCGCGGATATGCTGGGAGTGAATCGTACAACGCTCTACGGCAAAATGGACCGGGTATAAGCCATGTATGAAGAATATTTCGGGCTGAAGCGGCCGCCATTCAAAATTTCGCCGGACACCAGTCTGTTTTTTGAGGGGGGTAAGCGGGGTGACATCCTCGAGGCCCTGGTGTACGCGATACATCGTGGTGAAGGCATTATCAAAGTGGTTGGGGAAGTCGGTAGTGGCAAAACGATGTTGTGCCGGATGCTACAGCTAAAACTGCCGGATTCAGTAGAAATTATTTATATTGCCAACCCCAGTGTTTCGGCTGAAGATATTTTGTTTGTCATCGCAAACGAGATGGAGCTACCTGCGGCGAAGGATGCATCGAAACACGAAGTTGTCAACATGTTGCAGGAATACCTGCTACAGCGGCATATCGAGAACAAGCAGGTGGTGCTTTTTATCGAGGAAGCCCAGGGCATGCCGCTCGATACCCTGGAAGAAATTCGGTTGTTATCGAATCTTGAAACCGATCAACACAAGTTATTGCAGATTATATTGTTCGGGCAACCCGAGCTGGACGAAAATCTGGCGAAAAAATCGATTCGGCAACTGCGCGAGAGAATCACCCACAGCTTCGATTTGTCTCCGCTGACGCCGGCCGAAATTCATCAATATCTAAATTTCAGAATGCGCCAGGTCGGCTATACCGGCCCCGAACTAATTACTTTGCGCCTGGCAAAAAATGTAGCCCAGTATTCAGATGGTTTATTGCGGCGGATTAATATTATCGCCGACAAAATATTATTATCTGCTTTTGCCGAAGGTACCCATAGCCTGACGCGCAAACACGTGGTAGCCGCAGTCAATGATAGCGCCTTTGGCGAGGATGCCGGACTCGATAATTTCAATATTATGTGGTGGCTGGCTCTGCCGATTCTGTTCGCGCTGGCATTTGCAATCTATAGAAGTGAATCGATTTGGCCTGGTGCGTTGGCCAAATTAGAAGCCGAGACTGCCAATTTTTTCGAAAAACAGCCACCGGAAATGGATAAACCCGCTGAAATTGAAAAACCGGTCACAGAAATTAGTCATAATCGCGAGGATACTGGCGAACTGGTGGCTAAAATGACTGCCGAAGAGATTGTCGTTCCTGTCGATAAACAGGAGCTCATCGCCAGGGTACAGATCGAGCAGGTTGCCACCGAGCAGAATTCCGCCGCGTTGGCTGACGATACTGGTGAAAGCAGTGAATTCGGTCAGCTAAACGTTGATTCGGTAATGACCGAAGAGGAGATGCAACCAGACCCGGTTCAAATCGAAGTGGAACTACAACTGGAATCGGTACAGACCGAAGAGGAAATGCAAGCAGATCCATTGCAAGTTGAAGCGGAACTACAATCGGATCCAGTAATAATTGAAAAGGAAGTGCAACCGGATCCGGAAAAGGTCGAGGTGATCGAATATGCGCAGAAAGAATTTGCACAGAATAGTGACGCGAAACCAGTCGTTAACGACTCGCAACCAAAGTACAGTGGATGGTTAGATGCCAAATTACAGCAAAGTCGAGAATGGTTGAGTAATGCCCACGGTGACAAGGTGTCGATACAGGTGTTGATGCGAAAAAAAACTTCGGGACGCGAACTGATAAATTATTTGCAAAATGAATGGCCATTGAATCTGGATAAGACTTATTTATATGAAGTTAAATTTAATTCGCAATTGATTTATCGCGTGTTTTACGGTGAGTTTGATACTCTGACCCAGGGGCGACACGAAATGCAACTTTTGCCCGAGTCGTTGAAGGTCAATTCCCCCTATTTAAATTCTGTATACCGAATGCAAAAAGCATTATTGTAGTTAAAATAGAATTTCACTGGAAATTTGATAATGAAAATAATTGTATCGTTAATCGCCATCGCCGCTTTATCAGCCTGCCAAAATTTTATGGGCGAGAACGATAGGATGGTTCCCGTAGCGTCGCTACATTGATACCCCGGTACCGCCGGTTGATTCGCCACCGCTCGCTATCCCTCCCGTGGTGGAACAGGTACCGATTATCGCGGCACCGGAACCAGCTGAAAAGCTACAGACATTTACTGTTGTTGTGACAAAAATTCCGGTTGATGAATTGCTATTTGCACTGGCACGTGATGCACGCCTGAATCTCGACATCGATCCGTCGATCAACGGTCGGGTTAGTATCAATGCAGTCGACCAGACGCTGCCGCAAATATTGAAAAGAATATCGCGCCAGGTCTCGCTGCGTTATCACCTGGATGGGCCCTAATTTTATCGTCGAGCGGGACACGCCGTTTACCCGGATTTACAAAATCGACTATTTGAATATAGCCAGAATTTCGTCCTCGACGGTAGAAGTAGCGTCAGAAATTGCTTCAACGGGTTCTTCGGGTTCAGACAGTGGTGGCGGTGGTGGTGGCAGCAATTCGTCAACCACGGTAACCAACCAATCCGAAAACAATTTCTGGGAAACGCTGGAAGAAAATTTGGAACAACTTGCTAGCAGCGAAGAATATTCAGGAAGCGTTATCTCTAATCGGGAAACCGGCACTATATCGGTACGTGCCACCTCAGTTGCCCATGCCGATATTCAGCTGTTTGTTGACCAGGTTCTGAGCAGTGCGCGTCGACAGGTTCTGATCGAGGCGACCGTCGTCGAAGTTAGACTGAACGATGATTTTCAGGCCGGTGTCGACTGGTCGCGAATTGCAACCGGAGACGGCTGGAGTCTGACTCAAAGTTTGCTGAGTACCACCACGCTGGGCACTAGCCCATTTGTATCGGCAACCTTTATCGATACTAACGCTGACAGGACTGTAACCGCGGCAATTAAAGCGTTGGATTCATTTGGTGAGGTTTCGGTGATGTCGAGCCCAAAAATAATGGCTCTCAACAATCAAACCTCGATTCTAAAGGTGGTAGACAATATAGTTTACTTTAGCATCGAAACCGACCAGAACATATCAGAAGGAGGGTCGGTAAACACGACCTTCGACGTTACAATTCACACTGTGCCAGTGGGCTTTGTAATGAACGTAACTCCATTTATCACTGAAAATGATGAGGTAATCCTGAATATAAGACCCACTATTTCTCGTATTATACGATTTGTCCCTACACCGGTTCGGCTGGATCCGCTCACCAGCGAGCCACTTTCGACCCCCAACCAGATCCCTGAAATAGCGGTGCGAGAAATGGAATCGGTTTTGCGTGTTGCCAATGGGCATACTGCCGTGATAGGCGGATTGATGCAGGACGTAGCGGGTGAGACAAGCGAAGGCCTCCCCGGTCTGCACGATGCCAGGGGGATAGGTGTTTTATTCGGGGTTAAAACTCAGCAACTGGAGAAGACCGAGCTGGTTATCTTTCTCAGGCCGCGCATCATAGAAAACGCGAGTCTCGATACCAATCTTAGCGATTTTAAACGTTTTCTAAAGCCGACAATATTTTCGAAATAATCTCGGTAGAGAGTAGCCATGAGCTTACTGTTAGATGCATTAAAAAAAGCTGCCGAACAAAAGGCGGAAAATAGCAGGGAACCTGAAGCCGATCGGAAGTCTTCGGGTGAAACCCTGTCGTCCGATCAAGTTACCACGAAAGTTTCCTCTGACAGCGAAACAACGGGCCAGCATGCCTGGTCCGATGGATCACAACCCGACTCCTCCGCAACCGATATCGTGAACCGGGAGAGTGATGAGCAGATACTGGCGGATGACGAAGAGTCGATAACTGGCAGCTCCAGAGATGACAAAACCCAGGTAGTTAGCGATGACGAAACCATTGATTTTAACGACGATAAAACCCAGGTAGTTAGCGATGACGAAACCATTGATTTTAACGACGATAAAACCCAGGTAGTTAGCGAGGATGAAACACAGGTAGTCAGGGAGGATGAAACCCTGGAATTTAGCTACGACGATCTGGCCACTTTCAAGGGGGATGAAGAATCACCGGACTCTGAATCGGATGACATTGACAGGACTTTGCTAGATGCAAATGGCGATGCTGAAACCATATTCAGCGATTCTGATGAAACAGATGAACCCGTAAATGAAGATCCTTCTGTTAGCCGGTTTGAACCAACGGATACGACGGCGTCCGAGGTAACGGGTGGGCGGGTTGATACTCTACCCAGAGGAAATGAGCCGGATCCGACACTGGCAGGTGATTCTACCAGGAGCCTGCATCTTGCCGATGTGCCGGACAGTGATGATACGACGGATACAGCCGGCAGAGATGACACAGCGGATGAAGCAGTCAGGTTAGAAACCTCAGGTGCAACTACCACGGCCTCAGCGATCGAACAATACCAGCCGCCCGGAGCGAGCAATTCGACCTTGCTGGACTCGACCTCGACGCGAACCTTCGCCCCCGATAAATATGATAGAACATTGCACAAACCGCTGGATGACGGCGCCACGAGTTTATTTGCCGGTTTAAAGTCCGATAGCGGTGTTGTCATGACGCCGGAATATGCGAAGAAGATGTTTATCACTAAATCGTCTTCGCTACGCATGCAAAATTTCAGGATCTATGGCGGCACAGCCCTGAGTATATTGCTGGTTATTGCGATATTCGGTGCTTTCGAATTAGGAAATATTTCGACCGATATTGAGAGCAAACTGCGCCCCTTAAAACGTGACCCAATGCCCGGTCTAATCAAAATTGCGCCAACTGAGAATTTCACCAATATCCTCGCTCCAGAGCCGGGTATGGAAGTGGATGCGAACACTGTGCAACTAATCGAAAACGCTGAATTGATAGTCGATACGGAGGAAGTTGTCGCTATCGAGAGTGGCGCTAAAGATGTGATTCAGGTTGAGAATACGAATGCGGATCAAATCGAATCCGACGCCATAGACATGGTCGAAGTGAAACAGACGCCGCTCGCGGTCGCGAAGCTCGAGACTAATCCGGTTAAAAATATCAGCCTGGCAGGCGGAAGTGAGAATGAGTCTGCTACGATCGACACCATTAAGATTATCAGCAAGAATACAATCACTGAAAAAGACCGTTGGCTTCACGAGGCTTATGCAGCCTATCTGCGGGGTGATGATCAGCTAGCGTTGGCCAAATATAATGCGGTACTCGATATTGACCCTGACAATCGAAACGCGTTACTGGCACGCGCCGCGATCAGTATACAAAACAATCGCATCGCCGAAGCCATAGGAGACTACCGAAGAATATTGTTTGTTAACCCAAAAGACTCGCTTGCGATGTCGTCGATGATTGCGGTTGCCAATTTTTCACCAGAGCAATCCGAAACGCAGTTGAAATTATTGATTCGTGACGATCCTGATTCACACTATCTCAATTTTACGCTTGGTAATATATTTGGTGCGCAAAATCGCTGGCAGGAAGCCCAGAGAAAGTATTTTGCTGCGCTTCAGAATAACCCGGATGATCCGAACTACGCCTACAACCTGGCTGTCAGTCTTGAACATATCGCCAAGCCAAAGGTGGCTATCGCCTACTACGAACTGGCCCTTAATAATTTCACCAGGGGCCTGGCTACATTTAACAGGGATGTTGTCGATGCACGGCTGGAGATGTTAAAACAGCTATGAATGCCCAAAATAAGCACAGGCGCCTGGGCGATATATTAATTGATGACGGTGTCATCAGTAAAGACCAGTTAGAAATCGCACTGACCGAACAAAAACGGGATCACAGGCTACTGGGTAAGATTCTGGTCGATATGGGATTCGTCACCGAATCGATTATGCGTTCGGCCCTGGGGGAGGAGCTGGAGCAGGATATTGTCGATCTCGCGCGCGTGGTACCTGACCCAGATGCGATCAAGATGATCAATTCGGATACCGCGCGCAAGCATAAGGTTATTCCACTCAGTTACGACCCGAATAAGCACACCCTGACTATCGCGATGTCGGATACCTTTAACCTGTTTTCACTCGATCGTATCAGAATACAAATTGGGCAGCATATCGAGTTGATTCCGGTGCTCGCGGGTGAGGTGGAAATTTCGAACGCAGTCGACCAGTTCTACGGTTACGAATTATCGATCGATGGCATATTGCGTGAAATTGAAACCGGTGAGGTGGACTATAGTAACTACCAGGGCGATACCGAAGAATATAGCCAACCGCTGGTGCGACTGGTAGATGTCATGTTGTCCGACGCGGTCAAACGCGGGGCGTCCGATTTGCATTTCGAACCCGAGGAAAGCTTCCTGCGAATTCGTTACCGGATTGATGGCGTGTTACGTCAGATTCGCAGTTTACATAAAAATTACTGGTCCGCTATCGCGGTTCGATTAAAAGTAATGGCGGATATGAATATCGCTGAAACGCGCGCCCCTCAGGATGGACGTATTTCGAGGACCATCATTGGCAGGCAAATCGATTTTCGTGTCTCTTCGCAACCTACTATCCATGGGGAAAATATCGTGTTGCGTGTGCTGGACCGGGAAAAAGGTGTTATCCCGCTTGAAAAACTCGAATTACCGGAAGAATCCCTGCGCACCCTGAAAATTATGATGGCTAGGCCCGAAGGCATTATCCTGGTCACTGGTCCAACCGGAAGTGGTAAAACCACGACCCTTTATTCCCTGCTTAACTATTTGAGTAGCGAGCAGATTAATATCATGACCCTCGAAGACCCGGTGGAATACCCCTTCCCATTAATCCGTCAGACCACCATCAACGAAGCAGCCGGCGTGGATTTCGCAAGTGGTATCAGGTCGCTGATGCGCCAGGACCCGGATGTCATTCTAGTGGGTGAGATACGCGACGAAGAAACTGCCGAAATGGCATTTCGCGCTGCCATGACCGGTCACCAGGTCTATTCGACTCTGCATACCAATTCCGCTATTGGCGCCCTGCCCAGGCTGCGAGATATCGGAATTATCCCCGAAATTATGGCGGGAAATATAATCGGCGTAATAGCGCAGCGACTGGTACGAAAATTATGTAGCCACTGCAAGGTAGGCTACAAACCAGATAAGCAGGAAGCGCGTATGTTAAATAATCGTGAAGGAATCACTCCGCAGAAAATATACAAGGCCAAGGGTTGCACCGTGTGTGAGCAAAGCGGCTACAAAGGCCGGTTCGCGATGCTTGAGATTCTCAAAATGAACAGCGATCTTGACGATTTGCTGGCGCATGGTGCTACCACCAAGGAGATTAGAGACGCGGCCTACAAACAGGGATTTTTCACCCTGGCCGATGATGGTGTGCGGCATATTATCAGCGGAATTACCTCGATCAAGGAAGTCGCGCGTGTCGCCGATTTAACCGAGCGAATGAGCTAGTGTTAATTATCGAATTGAAAGAGGACTAGCCATTGCCGCTATTTAAATACAAGGCGGTAGACGCCAGTGGCAAGTTTATTCAAGGTAGCCTGGACGCGGGAAACGTCCAGGATCTCGAATTCAGGCTTGAAAAAATGGAACTCGACCTGGTCAAATTTAAGCAGAAGCAGCATGGATCCGATCTTTTTGGTAAAAATAAAGTCAGTCGCCGCGACCTGATCAATTTTTCGCTTTACCTGGAGCAGTTAACCCGTGCGGGCGTACCGATACTCGAGGGCCTGACTGATTTACGCGATGGAGAAGAAAACCCGACCTTTCGCGACGTCGTTACTGGAGTGATCGAAGGGATCGAGGGCGGTGATACGTTTTCGGAATCGCTCTCGCACTACCCCAAAATCTTCGACCATGTTTTTGTCAGCTTAATCAAGGTAGGCGAACGCAGTGGAAAGATGGGTGATGTGCTGGTCGATATCACCAATACACTGAAATGGCAGGATGAACTGCTTTCCAAGGCAAAAAAAATAATGACCTACCCAGCAGTGATGGGTAGCCTCGTTTTTACCGTGATCATGTTTATGATGATTTTTATCGTGCCGGATATCATGTCGGCGCTGGTAGGACTCGGTGGAAAAATTCCGTTTGAAACCCGTGCCTTGATAGCGGTCTCCAATTTCCTGGTAAATTACTGGTACATCGTAATTGCCACGCCAGTCGCGATTTATTTTACGCTAAGTTATTTTTATCAGACCAGCAGCAAGGCTAAATTTAAAATGGATGGCCTGCTTCTCAAACTATGGTTGATTGGACCGATCAGCGAAAAAATCAAGATATCCAGGTTCACACGCTATTTTGCGCTAATGTTCGCCTCGGGGATTACCGTGCTTGACGCGATTAACCTGAGCAAATCCGTGGTTAGTAATGCGGTACTCGAAGACGGAATTGACAGGGCCTGGCAGCAGATTTCAGAAGGTGGCAGCATTAGCGAAAGCTTTAAAAATATAGGGATATTCCCGCCGCTGGTAGTAAGAATGTTGCGCGTCGGTGAGGCCAGTGGGCAAATGGACAAGTCTTTGAGTAACGTCAGCTATTTCTTCGACCGCGATATCAACGACAGCATCGATAAAATGGAACCGATAATTCAGACGGCAATGATGGCTACGATTGGCCTTATCGTCATGTGGTTAGCGCTCTCGGTACTGGGTCCGATATACGACACGATCGGTAACGTCGATCTGTAGGGGAGAATTATGAAAAGAATCCTCTATTTCACCGGATATCGGATGGTCGCTCAGGAGTGGCAGGGTAGTAAGCTCGAAAGTAGTGTTTATTTCGAACCGGATGAGCAGGGACTGGATCTGTTCAATGCCTATTTACGCTCTTTCAGGCACGAACCGGTACGATTACTGGTCGATTTAATCGAGGAGGAGTTTCGCTCGATAAAAATCCCGTTGTTACGTGGTTCCGACCGGAAAGCGATTCTTGACAGAAATTATGCCAAATTTTTCCGCAATGTGAAATACAGGCATGCAATCTCACAGTCGATTGAAAAAAAGACCCGCAAGGAAGAAAAGCTGTTATTGATCGGCCTGACCAACCAGCTTTTAATCGAACCCTGGTTAAAAATTATCGCTGATACCCGCACCCCGCTGTCCGGCATAATCAGCCTTCCATTATTGGCAGAAGATTTTCTCGATCATCTCGAAACTGAAAACAAGGCCGTCATTCTGGTTAGCCAACAGGTTCCAAGTAACTTACGCCAATCGGTTTTCATCAACGGCAGACTGGTCCTCAGTCGGCTAGTGCCGATCGCCAGCTTTTATCAGGGAGACTATGCAACTGATGTCATTCGCGACCTCGAAAGTACGCGGCGTTATTTGACTGGCCAACGCCTGATCGAGCGCAGCGATACAGTCTCTATTCAAATCATCACCAATAAACGACATGTGGATAAACTCACGATCAAGTGTTCACAGGAGGGATTCCAGGATTTTAAGGTTCACGACGTCAATGATCTGCTTGCTAAGGAAAATATTGAAATTGACGAACAGCAGGATTTCAGCTCCGGGTTGTTTTGTTATTTCGCGACCAAAAAACTTTCGCTCAATCATTACGCGCAAGCCACGGAAAAAAAATATTATATGCACCATATCGCAAGCATGGTCCTGAAAGCAGTCAGCATGGCTATCTTCGCTACCGGATTTGGCCTGATGATAACCAGTGGGGCCAAAGGCTGGAATTACAGTAATACGGTTACGGAAACAGCCCTTATTGAACAAAAGTACAAGTCAAAGTTTAACCAGCTCAGTAATTCTCGAATTGATTCGACTACCTCTACCTCAACCATGCAACACATCGTGCAAGCGGTGGAGACAATCCAGAAAAATTACCTGGACGACCCTGAGGAAATGGTCTCGCTGGTGAGCCAGGATGTATCACTGTATCCCGATATCCGCATCAAGAGTTTTGTCTGGTTTATTTCTAAAGACCCTAATTCTGCAACGATTGCCGATGTGGCCTGGGGCAAGGCCAGGCGCCAAAAGAAGAAAGCCAATAAAAAAAATAAAAAGAAGAAAAAACCGATTAAGAAAAAAAGCAGCGCGAATAGTTACTTCGAAATTGCTCTAGTTGAAGGCGAGTTTCTCGAGTTCGACGGCAACTATCGCTACGCCCTGAGCGCGGTCGACGATCTTGAAAAAGCTATGACCGAATCCGGGAACTACTTTGATGTAGAAATAACCAGGCGACCTTTGAATATAGAGTCCGATAACCAGTTAAGAGGTAATGTCAGTATTCAAAGTAACACTATACTAACAACAGCAGCACTGGCACTTCCTGTCGTACGAGAGGTAACTCCCGGTGAATAATATTGACTGGCGTTACTTACAACAACCGCTCATTATTTTCATATTCTCCGTCATGATAGCGACCTCTATGGGTGTGGTTGGGTATCAATACGAATCTACACAGATTGCAAAGTATGATAAAGCAGTGGAAACATTGCGGACCACGCACACGCTTTATATCAGTATGGTTAACGATATCGATTTACTCGAACAATATCGAAATCTTTATAGTGGCTATAAATCGAGCGGATTGATTGGCAAAGAGCGCAGACTGAGCTGGATCGAAAGTCTTAAAAATACCAA
>PVMK01159885.1_pt1 | contig 31777 bp, 28 predicted proteins | sample 1853481 | NCBI WGS metagenome assembly PVMK01 (sample SAMN08533507, study PRJNA380276) | Marine sediment metagenome, whole genome shotgun sequencing project.
GTTCCGAAAGCCCTTACCACGGTGAAGTTCAATACATCGATGAGCAGATCGGCCGGGTCTTGAAGCAGATCGAAGGACTGGGTCTTCGGGAGCGGACCCTCGTGGTGGTCACGGGTGATCACGGCGAGTCCATGGGTGAGCACGGCGAGAAGACCCACGTGCACTTCGTCTACGAAGGTACGATCCGCGTGCCATTGTTGTTTTGGGGCGCGACGGTACCGAAGGGTCTGCAGGTCGAATCGCTGGTCCGCACGGTGGATGTCACTCCGACGATCCTCGACATGCTGAATCTACCCCCGCTCGCGGGCGTTCAGGGCACCTCGTTGCTTCCCCTCATAAAGGGTGAGTCGCTCGATCTCGATCTCGTGGGTTACGGCGAGTCGATCGAGTCTCACATCGTGGTTGGCGCGTCTGTGCTGCGATTCGTCCGCAAGGGCCAGTGGAAGTACATCCACAAAGTCAAACCGGAACTCTTCGATCTGGCGGGAGATCCCGGCGAATTGAAAGATCTGTCGAGCGCCCACCCCGACGTCGTCGAGCGACTGCGGGCGGAACTGTCGGCGCTGATCGAAGGGGCGCCCGAACAGGCCTCCGGAGCGCGAACGGCGATCGACCTGGAGACCGCCGCCCAACTCGAGGCATTGGGATACATGGCCGCAGCGCCGAACAAGGCCCTCGGGGATGAGATGGCGCTGCTCGAAGTCTCTGGCGTCGATCCCAGCGCGCTAATCGACGATATGGAACTGCTCGCCAAGGCGGAAGGGTTCAGACTGACCCGGAAATACGAGAAATCCGCCACGCAGTATCGAGCGGTGATCGAGCGCCATCCCAACAGCGTTCCACTCTTGATGAGGACGAATCTCGTTCTCGGCTTGATCGGTGAAGCCGACGAGCGATTCGAGATCCTGACGAGGGTGATCGAACTTGCGCCCGAGACTGCCCCCGCCTATGACGATCTCGCCCACATCGTATACCAGCGGGGCGACCCCGCAGAGGCCGAGCGTCTTCTCGCCACTTCGCTGAGCATCGACCCGTGCACGGCGAGTCCGAGAGCGACGCTCGCCCACCTCGCCGCGCAGCGAAACGACCACGGACGGCACCTGCAGCTACTCAAGGAGGGCATCGATGAGTGCCCCCCGGAGGACGGCATTCTGAACAACTACGCGTACGCGCTCGCCACCAATCCCGATGAGAAACATCGAGACGGCGCGGAGGCGCTGCGCATCGCCAAGCAGATCACCCAGGGTGAGGAGGGCAGGCGCCACGACTACCTCGACACCCTCGCCTGCGCATACGCGGAGGTTGGCGATTTCGCAAGCGCGATTCGGGCCGGCGAGCAGGCGCTCGCGTTGCTCACCGCCGAGGGCGATCTCCCGTTGATCGAGGAGTCGAAGGCGCACCTCGAGCAATTCAGGGCCGGACGACCCGTCCGCGAGCCGTAATCTGGCCAACACGAGTGCCGAATGGGGCGTTATTCCCCATCACCACCGCATCTTGCTTTCCCGGGCTTTGCGCAATCCCAGCGTTTCTGCGCCTTTGGCTTGAGGATTGGCGAGGGATTGGCTAAGCCTCGGCACCGCAGCGGATTTCTGCCCCGCAGGTGGGGCCCGGTGGGACTGCAAAAAGGGGCGATTTTCCTCAGATTGACCGGCTCCTCCAAAGGACGCCCCGGCTCGGTTCGGAACCCCTCTTGTCCTCTTGTATCTAGGGGAGGCGATGGCACTCAATCGAAATCACGCAACAACGGTCGCGCTGGTCGCGGCCGCCTGCTTCGTTGCTGGTGGTAGCGCGCGGGCCGACGAAAACGAGCGCGGTGCGGATCTCTTTCGACTTTGCGCGGTTTGTCACGGCGAGAATGCAGCGGGCAACGAAGCGGTGGGTGCTCCGTCAGTTGCGGGCATGCCCGCTTGGTACCTGGAAGCCCAGTTGAAGCAATTCCGCGACGGAAACCGCGGGACCCACTTCGACGACATCATGGGAATGCGGATGAGACCCATGGCGCTAACGCTCATGCGGGAAGGCGATGTCGAGGCCGTTTCCGCCTACATCGCGGCGATGCCGGCCGCCGACCCGGTGTCCACAGTGACCGGCGGTGACGTCGCCAAGGGCAAGGTGATCTACACGACGATCTGCATCGCGTGCCATGGCCCCGATGGGGCGGGGAACCAGCAGATGATGGGTGCCGCTCCCTTCTACCGTTCGAGCGATTGGTACCTGCTCAGACAGATCGAGAATTTCCGGGCGGGCATACGCGGGACCCGGCCCGGAGACCAGGGTGGGGCGCTGATGCGCCCGATGATCGCGCAACTCACCGGCGAGCAGGACATCAAGGATGTCATCGCCTACATCACGACGCTCGCGAATTAGGGATCGGGAATATCGCCATGGGTAAGGAATACACAGCGGAAGAGTTGGTTGGTAAGACGTTCTTTATCACGATGATCGGCGTGGGCCTGTTCATCGCAGCTGTCTTTCTCTTCATCCTCTAGGGACGAATCATGATAGAGCGATACGTCGAGGCGCTTTCCACCTACGCAAGTAGCATCGACAACCTCATCTTATTGATCGGCGTCCTCGTCGGCTTCTGGCTCGTCCTCTGCGAAGTGCTCTTTTTCTACTTCATCGTCCGCTTTCGCGCGAAGGACGGTAGGCGCGCCGAGTACATCACCGGCGAAGAGAAGAGCCACAAGCGCTGGATCAGCTATCCGCACTTGCTCGTGCTGGTTTGCGACGTCTTCATCGTCTTCTTCGCCGTGAAGGTGTGGTACGAGGTCAAGCAGCAGCTGCCGGAGCCCTACGAGACGGTTCGGATCGTCGGCCAGCAGTGGGCGTGGAGCTTCGTGCACCCGGGTGCAGATCACGAGCTCGGGACCGCTGACGACATCAAGACTGTCGACGAACTTCACGTCGAAGTCGGCAAGGTCTACCACTTCAAGCTCGAAGCGCGCGATGTGCTTCACAGTTTCTCGGTGCCCGTATTCCGGCTGAAGCAGGATGCCGTCCCCGGCCGTGTGATCACCGGCTGGTTCGAGGCGACCGGGACGGGCACATACGACATTCAGTGCGCCGAGATTTGCGGCATCGGTCACGGCGTAATGGGCGCCCGAATCGTCATCGAATCGCCCGAGCGGCACGCCGCCTGGGTGGTCGAACAGAGTCCGATCACTCTCGCAGCCGCGAGCCGACCCTAGCTGGCTGCCGACGAGGAGTACCATGGCTGAGTCCATTCCCGTAGAAGCGATGCACGCGCACGACGACCACCACCACGCCGAGCAGAGCTTTTGGAGCACCTACGTCTTCTCGACCGATCACAAGATGATCGCCATGCAGTACATGTTCACTGGGATGGCGATGGCGCTGATCGGCGGTTTCATGGCCTACGCGTTTCGGATGCAGCTCGCCTTTCCGGGAGTGGACGTTCCCGGTTACGGGACAGTGACCGCCGCCGACTACAACGCGCTCGTCACCAACCACGGCAGCATCATGATCTTCTGGGTCGCGATGCCCGTGCTGATCGCGGCTTTTGGAAACTTCCTCATTCCGCTGATGATCGGCTGTGACGACATGGTGTTTCCAAAGATCAACCGGCTCTCGTATCAGATATTCCTGCTCAGCGCGATCGTCCTGATCGCCTCGTTCTTCGTCCCGGGTGGTGGCTTTGGCGGCGCCTGGACCGCCTATCCGCCGTTGTCCGCAAAGGCCGAGTACAGTCTCACGGGGCTTGGATCGTCGCTCTGGTTGGTGGCGGTTGCACTCGAGTTCGTCGCTTTTCTGCTGGGCGGGATCAATTTCGTCACCACGGCCATGAACTCGCGCGCGCCCGGAATGAAGGTCTTCGACATTCCGATCGTGGTCTGGATGATCGTCGTGGCCAGTATCCTTTTCATGTCGTCCGTCGGCCCGCTGATCGCGGGTGCGGTCATGCTCTTCATGGATCAGAACATTGGTACGGCCTTCTTCGACCCCGACAAGGGTGGCGACCCGATCCTCTGGCAGCACCTCTTCTGGTTCTTCGGTCACCCCGAGGTCTACGTGGTCCTGTTGCCCGCAATGGGCATCACGGCCGAAATCATGTGTGTTTTCGCGCGCAAAAAGATGTTCGCCTACAAGACCTTCCTCTACACGACCTTCGCAACCGGCGTGCTCAGCTTCACGGTTTGGGCCCACCACCAGTTCGTTGCGGGCATCGATCCGCGCATGGCGAACATCTTCACGGTCACGACGCTGCTGATCTCGATTCCGATCGCCGAGATGTGTTTCATTTACATCGCGACTCTCTACGGCGGATCGATTCGCCTGACGACTCCGATGCTCTGGGCGCTGGCGTTCGTCGCGGAGTTTCTGATCGGCGGCGTCACGGGGATCTTCCTGGGTGCGAGCGGCGCCGACATTTACTTCCACGACACCTACTTCGTGCTCGCCCACTTCCACTACACGTTTTTCCCGATCGCGATCATCGGAACCTTTGCGGGCTTTACGTACTGGTTCCCGAAGATGTTCGGCAAGATGATGAACGAGACGTTGGGGAAAATTCACTTCTGGGGAACGATCATCCCGTTCAATTGCATCTTCATCCCGCTCTTCGTGCTCGGCGGAGCTGGACAGCACCGGCGGATCTACAACTATCAGCATTTCCCCGAATTGGCGGGCGTCGAAATGCAGGACATGCGCGTGTTCGCGACAGTGTCTCTGCTCGTCATGCTCATCTTTCAATTGGTGTTCTTCTACAACTGCTTCATCAGCTGGCGGAAGAAGGAGAAGGATGCCGGGAAGAACCCCTGGAAGGCCAACACTCTCGAGTGGACCACGGAATCTCCGCCGCCCCACGGAAACTGGCCCGAGTTGCCGACCGTCTACCGCGGTCCCTACGAGTACTCGGTTCCGGATCGAGAAGAAGACTACTACCCCCAGAATGTTCCCAACTGATTCCGCGGAAGGAATGCAATGAGACCGATCGCAAATACACGCATTGCCGCGGGGAATCCCCACCGGCCGGTTGGCGGTCTGGTGGGTGCTCGCCTCTGAAATCGTCATCTTCGGCGGATTGCTGGCTTTCCTACATCATGCACCGCATTGCGCACCCAGAATGGGGCGATCAGGCCGCTCACACCAACGTCTGGCTGGGCGGCTTAAACACCTTCGTGCTGCTGACCTCCAGCTTGTCCGCTGTGTTGGCCCACAAGGCGGCTGCCGGTGGAGACGGACCCAAGGCCGCCAACTGCTCTATGCGACGTGCCTCGGCGCCGCCGCCTTCCTGATCATCAAGTCCTTCGAGTGGACTTCGGAGATCACGGCCGGCTACACGATCACATCGAGCACCTTCTGGTCGTTCTACTACACGGCTGCGGGTCTTGCACGGACTCCACGTCATCGCTGGCGCAATCATCATGCTGATCGTCGCCCAGACCGCAAAGAAGAATCTCGAGCTGCACCGGGTCGAGCTGATCGGGATCTATTGGCACTTCGTCGATATCGTGTGGATATTTCTCTTTCCCCCTGCTCTACATCGCGAAGTAGAAAAAAGGAAGAAGCATGTCGGAAAACGCTGAGCACGCCGATCACGAGGTTAACTACGTCAAGATATGGGCGATCCTGCTCTGTCTGTTGGTGGTGAGCATTCTCGGCCCGTTTCTGGGAATCAAGATCGTTACGCTGATCACGGCTTTCGGCATTGCGATCGTCAAGGCCTATCTGGTCGCCAAGAACTTCATGCACCTGAATCTCGAGCCGCGCTACGCGGTCTATCTGCTGACGACGATGCTGGTCTTCATGCTGCTCTTGTTTGCCGGGGTCGCGCCCGACGTCATGAAGCACGAGGGGCGGAATTGGGTCAAGCCGGCCGTTCACGTGGAGGCCTCGGCTTCCGCGCACCACTGATTCGAGGATCCCAATGACGCCGAGATCCGTCGCGTCGCTCCGAGCCATCTCCGATCCGCGATTGCGCCCGATTCTGCCCAGCCCGGTCTTGGGAGTGTTGCTCTTCGTGATCGCGGAGACGATGATGTTCGCCGGGTTGATGAGCGCATTTTCAATCGCGAAGGCCGGTGCGCTCGGGTGGCCGCCCCCCGGCCAGCCCAGGCTCCCCGTCGAGGCGACAGCGTTCAACACGGCCGCGTTGCTCGCGAGTGCGGTTTTTCTCTTCGTCGCCAATAACAGATACGCGCGCGACCACAATCTCGCAAAGCGACCGCTATTCGCGGCGATGGGGCTCGGCGCGTTCTTCGTCGCGTTTCAGGGGTACGAGTGGATCTCCCTGATCCGTCAGGGGCTTTCGCTCACTTCCAGCAACCACGGCAGCTTTTTCTACCTGATCGTCGGTATGCACGGCCTTCATGCGATCGCTGGATTGGCGGCCCTCGGCAGGTCGGCGTTCGAACTCCGACGAGGGCGGCTCACACCCAGCAGTTTTGTCGCCATCCAGGTCTTCTGGTATTTCGTGGTGGCATTGTGGCCCGTGCTTTATTTCATGGTGTATCTGTGATCGGATTGGAGCGCTCTCTTGTTGTGGTGATCTCGGCGGCGGTCCTACTCGTGCCGCAATTGGCAGTCGCTTGCGCGATGTGCTTTACGGGGCGCTCGGATGAAACACGCATCGCTTTTCTCGTAACTACGGGATTGCTGAGTGCGCTCCCGATACTGCTGATCGGATCTCTCGTATGGTGGCTCCGCAGACGCGCTCAGCAGTTCCGGATTGAGCATGAACGAGCATCAGCCATCGTCGACGGGTCCCCCTCGCGCGCCCTCGCCCGCGGATGAACCGATTGCGAATCGCCGCCCGTTGAGCTTGGTCGACCTCCGGGGAGAGTGAGTCGATCAGCTCGACTCCTGCATCCACCAGCAGCCGGGACTTACGGCGCTGCTGGCTGAGAGCATCCAATAGCTGGAGCGCCCTCTCGCTTTGATTTGCAACGGCGAAGGCCTTTGCGCCGACGATCAGATCCTCTGGGAGCACGATGTTGCGGAGGAGATCGCGGGTGATTTCCACGGCCTCAGCGTGCAACGCGGGGTCGTCGATCGCGGTGCGCCATCGGACGCGCAACCGTTGGGCATCCTGATAGGCGGGATCGAACCATTCGGCGGATGCAAGTTTGGGTTCGAGTTCACGCAACGCCGGCCATTCCCCCGCAGCCGCCAGGCGCAAGCCCGAGATCACCGCTGATGCCGCTCCCTCTAGTGGTTCCGCCAGCTCGAACACTTCTGGGTCGTTCGCTTCCACGGCGCGCCTTCGCATCGCTAGAAAGCCCGAAGCGCGCCGACTGGGAGGTCGGATCTCTCTTGAGGGCAGCGCGAAAGCTCGCAGCCGCACGCTTTGGAGATTCGCTACTCGCCACCCAGCCCAGATCCGTCATTCGCTGCGCTGGATCCCCCTGGCTTCTTGCCAGGTTCACCGCACGCGCCATGTCTTTCCGGGCCGCCAGGCGTCGCACCAGATAGCCGGTCTTCAATTCGCCTGCTCTCGAGGGAATCGGATCGAATCGCGCCAGAATCTTGTTGAGGCGCTGGGCGCGAAGCGCATCGTCGCCCGAGTCCCGCTGACCGCGTCGCCAGTTGATTGCGATCATCGGTGTTGATGTCGGCGCCTGCAGAAAAAAGCCTCGCGCCCTCCAGATCCAGACTCCAACCGGCGATTAAATCTTCAGTCCGCTGCATGCCGTAGCGCGAATAGTCGGACGGAGACGCTGCGAGCGCGAGTGCCGCTGTCATCATGGGGTCGATTTCCGTGTTTGATGCCGCGAAGAGAACGGCTCCCAGGAACGGGCCGGAAGACGGCTACCTCCGTAAAGGCCTCGAGCAATGTCGCCACGATGCTTCGCAGCAGAGACTCGTCGACAAAGGCGATTCCTATCCACTGCACGAAAACGCCGCCCGGTTCGAGGTGGTCCGAGACGAGTGAAAAGAACTCTCGGGTGTAGAGATGAGAGGCGCCTGCCGTCCACGGATGAGATGGCTGGGAGATGATCGCGTCGAATCGGGCGTCCGTGAGCATCAGAGCTCCGCGCGCGTCGTTGACCACCACCTGCACCCGAGGATCGGCTAATGGAGAAAAATCGCGCAGCGGCTCGAGGGCGAGATGTGCGCGGACCACCTCCCGCTCCAATTCGATCACGTGGATGCTCTCGATCGAGGCAGGGACCGCCTCGACCGAGAGTCCGCCTCCCAATCCGATCATCAACATGGAGCGAGCGTTCGGCCGCAACAAGGAGGGCAGCATCCCCAACCAACGCGCAGTGAGGAAGCCATCGGGTGCTGGGCTGGGTCGCAGGATGGTCGATTCGGGTTGGCCATTCGTGACGAGCCGCCAGCCGTCGCCCTCGTCAAAGAGCAACACCGTCGACGAGCGGCCCACGCCGTAGTAGGTGATTTCGCTCTCCCATTGTGATCCGCTCAAACCGCTGTACCGCAACACCCCCCACGGGGCTCTCGGGCGGGCGAATGGCGAGAACAAGCAGGCATGCCAACGCCGCGCCGGCAACGATTCGCAATGCGGGGCGCGTGAGGCCGGCGGTCGCCAGTGCCAGGAAGAGGTTGAGGCCGGCAGCCAGGCAGATGGTTCCCGCAAAGTCGAGGGCCGTTAGCAGCACGAAGCCAGTTGCGAGCGCCCCACTGATCGCACCGACGGTATTCCACGCGTAGACGCGCGCAGCTGCGGACCCTGCCTCTGATTCGTGCCTTGCGAAAAGCCGTACTGCAAACGGGAAGGTCGCACCCACGCAAAGCGCACCCGGAAGCAAGGCCAGCGCTGCAACCAGCGCATTGGCGGTGAGGGAGCCGGAGCGACCCGCCCCGAGCCCTTGCGCGAGTTCAGGCAATCGGTTGGCGAGGGCGAACGCGATCAACGAGAGTGTGGCCGCTCCGATTTGCGACCATGCAAAGCCGTGCGCAGCTCGGGCGGGGTCACGCGCGAGACGGGCTGCTACTGCGCTTCCGATTGCGATACCCAGCAGGAAACTCGCCAACATCGTGGCGAGCCCTTGGATGTTGCCGCCTAGCACGATGCCCAACAGGCGAATCCAGACCACCTCATAGGTGAAGGAGGCGAAGCCCGAGAGTGCGATCAGTGGCAGGATCCAGTGAAAACGGCGTGTGGGGCGTGACGCCGATGGAGAGAGCTGAGGGAGGGGAGCCGAGTGGCGCGCGAGTAGGGCCGCAGCTCCAAAGACCAGTGCGTTGGTGGCAGCTCCAACATACACTGTGTTACGTAAACCCAGCATCGGCAAGATCACAAAGCCGGTCGCGGCTGCGCCTACCACGGCTCCCACGGTATTGACGGAGTAGAGCACGCCGACCCGGCGGCCGATTTGATTTTCTTGCCGTACCGCGTATCGCGCGAGCAGCGGCAGGGTTGCGCCCATCAAGCCGGTTGGAATCATCAGGATCACAAAGGAACACGCCGCGTAGAAGAGTGAGCCGGAGACGCTCGCCTCGTCGGGCGGTGCACTCTGGCCACCCGCGATCGCCGTCTGGAGCCATATCGCCGCCCGGATTCCCTGCGGAACCGCGAGCGCACTCGCCGCGATGCCCAACTCGAGCAAGGCATAGACGAGAACCGGTCGGCGAATACGCGAAATGAGGCGAGCGGCCACGGCCGCACCGGCGGCCAGGCCACCCATGTAGGCTGCCAGCACGCTCACCACCGCGAATTCCGATGTGCCGAATACGAACGCGAACTCGCGCGCCCATGCGGTTTCGTAGAGCAACGCCGCGAAGCCCGACAGAAAGAAACAGAGCAGGAGCAGAATGAATCGCAGGTCGATCTTCATGTTTTCTGCTCTCCGCCAGGAGCCGTCGGCCCGATTCTTGACCGCCCTGTACTTATAGCTCGCCTGACCGACGATTGACGGTATTCTGCGCAACTCCACAGGCTCCGAGCGTCCGCCATGGCGCAAGAGTTCAAATCGGGGCGACCGCGGACAGGTGAGCGTGTTAGGAGGATGGGAGGAACCCTTGAAAAGACAGTTCACGCCTAGGGAACGTCGACCAGTGCCTCGGCGATCTCCGGGTACTCGACCAGCGGGTGATCATCGGTGATCACGTAGCGACCTTCTCTCGTCGGTGCGCTGGGTACGTCGAGCCGCGCGCGAAGTCTGACCCCACCGCTGCTGCGCTGAGTGCGATCATAGGCGGCCGCCTCGGCGTAGAGCGCGCCCGGGCGGGAGAGGCTGGCGTTGATCGATTTGCGCGTGACGTGAAGCGCGTCGGCCGAGGCGATCAGGAGAACGCCCGCGTCGAAGGTCTGCAAGTGTGGGAAGACCCTCTGAACGGTGCGACGCACGAGCTCCGCCTGACCGGGTGCGCCCTCGTGGGCATAGACGGCGACCACACCGTTCGGCCGCAGCCTGGTCTTCAGGAGTTCGAAGTACTCCACCGACAGCAATATGCCGCTGCCCGCCTGGCGCAGGTGGAGTGGAGTCGAGACGATGATGTCGTAGGTCTTCGGGTCCAGGGCCATGCCGCTGCGGGCATCTGTCCAGCGGATGTCGATCCTGGGATTGATGCCGACGCGGAGGGTCGCCTCCTCGTAGTCGCGCAGCACGTGCTTCAACGTGTGGTTGATCTCGTACGCATCGACGTGCACGCCGTCGAGCTTCGCGAGCGTCGCCGCCGTCATCCCGACACCGTTTCCGATCACCAGGATCTCCTCGATCTCTCCCTGCTGATGGGAGAGCACCGCGGCCATGGCCATCATCCAGGTGTACGAGCGGCCGACGTGGTTTCCCTCGCGCGACATGCGCGAGTGCCACAGACCGTCGAGCAGGATGGTCTGATTGGGGAGAACCTCGACCACGCCGTCCCGCCCCCAGTAGGTGCGTGTGCGACGCGACTCTGAATTCGAGAAGGGGGTCGTGGCACCGTCGAACAGCAGGAACCCGATCACTACGAGAATGCCGATGCTGCCGGCACGCGTCACGATTCTCGGTGCCTTCGCCCCATCTGTTTGCGCGCCCTTCCGGTCGAGCCAGAACAGGAAGAATCCGAGCATCCCCAGGCCGATCAGGAACGCGTTGTAGTCGTGGGGAAACTCGTAACCCAGTAGCGTGAAGAAGGCGATGCCGCTGCAGGCGCCGATGGTGTTGAAGGCGTAGAACCGCCCGACGTCGCTTCCCCAGGCGTGCACCGAGCGCGAGACGAGTCCGCCGAAGAGGAGGCCGAACACAATGCAGGGTAGGAAATAGATCAGCCCACCGCCTAAGAGCGCGAATTCGGCGTCGAAGCGGTCGAACTCGTAGATGAGCGGCATGCCCGCGACCAGCGCGGCGCCGACGAGGAACGTTCCGCTCAGCCGATCGCGTAGCCACGAGGCCAGATAGGTGCCAATCGACCAGAAGAGGAGGTACAGGCAGAGCGTGGCAGCGAAGGTGTAGGGGAGCGGCTCGTAGATCAGCGTGATCAGCCGGAAGAGGTACATCTCGTAGCCGAGCGACAGAAACCCGAGCGCGAGTCCCAGGGCTTCCTCCGTGCGCATCCGCGGGCGCCGCCGACCTCTTCCATCGACCGGCATGGGTTCGTCCGGGGTCGCGACGCGCGCGACTCTCGTTGCGAGGATCAGGAGCAATGTGGCAGCACCCAGGTTGGAGGCCGCGGCCGTGCTCAGCGATGTGAGCTGACCGAAGTAGGGCATCAGGTAGAAGCTGCTTCCGAAGGCACCCAGCACCGCCCCCAGCGTGTTGAGACAGAAGAGCACCGTGATCAGACTGGAGCGTGTCGCGCCGAGCTGGCGCTGGCAGGCCTCGGATGCGACCGGCAACGTCGCGCCCATGAGGAGGGTCGGTGGGAGCAAGACCAGCATCGAGCCAAGGGCATAAACCACGCGCAGGGGGATGCCGGCCGATTGGGCGATGCGCTGCGCGCCGTAGACCGTCTCCGACAGATCGAGCGAGAGCAGCACGGCGATGAGGACGTTCACCCCGCAGAGCCCCAGCTCGACCAGTCCGAACACCCGCAGCGGGTGCGCGAGGTTGCGCGAGCGCATCCCCATCCAGGCCGCACCCAGGCCGAGACCGAGTAGGAAGACGAGCACCACGATCATCGAGCTGATCGTTTCGCTTCCGCCCAAGAAGATCTTCAGGGCACGCTGCCACACGACCTGATTGACGACGCTCGCCACGCCCGAAAGAGACAGAGCCGCCAAGACGACCGCGATGAGTCCTCGCTGGGGAGGGTTGAGCTCGGCACTGGGAGATGTGTCGTTCATTCCTGGTGTCCCTGGCTCTTCACCGCTGCGCCGGTTTTCGTATTTGGAGTGGTGGTGGCGCCTCGAATCCGAAGGATTCGCCTGCTCGACCCGATCGTATGCTGCATCCGGCATACTGTATATAACCGGTGTTCTACGGATTGCCGTGAACCCAGTCGATGTCCGACCGGATGCCTCTTACCGATTGGTCACCAAGTGGCCGCGGTCGAGTGCCTCGCAGAATTTGCGTTGGAGTCCGGTCGCGGTACGGACCTCGTCACCCAGATCCTGGTGGACATCGGTCCTCGGATCGAAGGCTGGCCAGTTCGGCAGCCCCGCTCCGTTCGGATCGCCGGTCTTCGCGAATTGGGTCCAATACGCGAGCATGGTGTCGGTGAGCGCCCAGTCGACTCTATCGGCAGGTAGCCAATGATCCGCGGTGTCGAACACGTAGGGGATCTCGGCGCCGTGGTAGGCGAGCAGCTTCTCGCCTTTTGGGCGGATCCGGGAAAAGCGGTAGACGAAGACGCGATCGGTGAGCAGGCGCTGTGCGTCTGCGATCGCGAGCGATGGGCAGTGAAAATCGATTGCACCGGTCAGCAGGTCGAGCTTCGCCGCGACGCCCCCGCTCACCGCTTTGCTCAATGCGGCGAGTATTTCGGCGCGGTGTCCTTCCCGAATCCTCTGCTTCAAAACAGCGTGTAACTGCCTTTCGCCCACCGGTTGTGTCAGATACATGAACTATTCATTGGCATTTGAGCCGATCACGACCTCGACGGGGTTCTGCTCCTGTGCTTCGAAGATGTCGGCGGCAGGCTCCGGGAGAAGCCAACCATCGACGACCGCGCCCGCGAAGCTGTCGGGCGCGGCACTTGGCACCGCAGCGACGATCTCTTGCCAGGACAGCGCGCGCATCTTTTCGAGCTGTCCAGGGCCGTCGCTGACCCCCAGAGCCGACATGAGCTTGACCCCGAACACTGCGTCGTCGCTCACGGTCGCGGTGTCGTAGAGCGGGTACCCCCCGCTCTGGATGATGGCGCGCCGGAACAGGCCCCTGGCGAGTGGCGACGCGATCAGGGTGCCGATATCTGCGGCTCCCGCGGATTCTCCGAATACCGTGACCTGGTCGGGATCTCCGCCGAAACTCGCAATGTTGTCGCGCACCCATTCGAGTGCTGCAATCTGATCGAGCAGTCCGTAATTTCCGGACAACTTGCGGTCGGATTCCGCGGTCAGTGCCGGGTGGGCCATGAAGCCCAGCGCACCGAGCCGATAATTGATCGAAACGACCACGACGTCTCGTTTCGCGAGATTGTGTCCGAGGTAATTGGGGTTCATGGGAGAATCCATTGACGTTGCCTCCCCCGTGAATCCAGACCATCACGGGTTGCAGTGCATCGCCGTGCAGGTTCTGCGACCAGACATTCAAGTAGAGGCAGTCCTCCCGGATATCCGTCAGGTCGGGAATCTCGTCAGGCGACCCAGCCGAATTTCTGTGCGACGTCTCGGTACCAATCGGGGTTGCCCTGCAGTTGCGGACACGCGGACCCGAAGCGCGAAGCGTCCTGGTTGCCCGCACGGGGCAGATGCGGCTCGGGCGGGTCGCCAGCGCAGTTCGCCAACCGGAGGGGCCGCGTAGGGAATCCCACGAAAAAGAGTCGCCCTGGCGTCTGCGGCCACATACGAACCGATGAGGGTTTCCCCGCCGGCTACGACGCTGGGCGGTTCGAGTGGGGTCGTCGCACAGCCTGTGATCGAGACCAGCAGGAGTGCGATAAGTGGTGCCCGCTGGAGGCGCCTCGTCGATTCCGAAACACTCCTGCCGCGATCGGTTGCACTTTGATCAGACATTCATCACCGCCTCTATGTAGGGGTCTCATTGCGCACCTTGCGGGCTGAGAGAGCGCCGGCCAGGAGCGCCGTTGGTAGAGAGAAGAGCAGCCAAATTTTCGGCAGACCAGCATCTACCACGACGAATACGGGTTCGCCGTGGACGAGCAGAGTGGATTCGATCCGTCCGCCCCAGTAAACCAGCACGCCGATCAGTCCGAAAAATCCCGCGGCCAGGACGAGCAGAAACCAGGATGTGAATGTCATTCGCTTGTCGGCCATTCCTTGCCATTCCTTTCGAGTCGACCCCAGCTCCAATCTCACGGGGTTGGCTTTTTCGCCTCTTTCGCCCAGGTATCGCGCAGGCCCACGGTTCGGTTGAGGACGAGCTTTCCCGCGGACTCGCTATCGGCGTCGACACAGAAATAACCGAGCCGCTCGAGCTGGAAGCGATCGCCACTGCGTGCGTCCGCAAGGCTGGGTTCGACCCGGCAGCCTGATAGGACTTCCAGCGAGTTGGGGTTCAGGGAATCGAGAAATCCACCGTCGTCCGCCGACGGATTTTCGTTCTTGAAGAGGCGGTCGTAGAGCCGTACCTCTGCTTCAACGGAATGATCGGCTGAAACCCAGTGGAGTGTGCCACGCACCTTGCGGCCGTCCGCGGGCGCGCCGCCGAGCGACTCGGGATCCCACGTGCAGCGTAGCTCGATGACTTCACCGCTATTTGGATCCACGATCACATCGACGCAGGTGATCAGGCAGGCGTAGCGCAGGCGTACCTCGCGGCCGGGTGCGAGGCGGAACCACTTCTTGACGGGCTCTTCCATGAAGTCATCGCGCTCGATGTAGACGACTCGCGATAGCGACAGCTTTCGCGATCCGAAGCTCGGATCGTTCGGGTGATATGGCGCGTCGAGTTCTTCTACCTGGTCCTCGGGGAAGTTTTCGATGACGACCTTGAGTGGGCGGAGCACGCCCATTACTCGCTGCGTCCCAAAGTTGAGTGCGTCACGCACGAAGTGTTCGAGCAGGCCTACGTCCACCACTGAATCCCGCTTGGTGACGCCGACTTCGTTGCAAAATTGAAGGATCGCCTCCGGTGGATAGCCGCGCCGCCGGATTCCGCAGACGGTCGGCATCCGCGGATCGTCCCAACCGCTCACGAGCCGCTCCTCGACGAGCTGCAACAGCCTGCGCTTGCTGAGCACCGTGTAGGTCAGATTCAGCCGCGCGAATTCGGTCTGCTGTGGCGGTGATTCGATCTCGCAGGCTCGGAGGTACCAGTCGTAGAGGGGTCGATGATCCTCGAACTCCAGCGAGCACAGCGAGTGGGTGACGCCCTCGATTGCATCCGAAAGGCCGTGGGCGAAGTCGTACATCGGATAGATCGGCCACTCGTCACCGGTGCGGTGGTGGTGAACCCGGCGAATCCGGTACATGATCGGATCGCGAAGATTCAGGTCGGGTGACTGCATGTCGATCTTCGCGCGCAATACGTGCGCGCCGTCTTCGAACTCCCCCTTCCGCATCCGGTGGAAGAGGTCGAGGTTCTCTTCGATCGAGCGCTCCCGGTGCGGGCTTTCGGTGCCCGGCTCGTAGAAGTTTCCGCGCAGCTTGCGGATTTCATCAAGGCTCGAGCTGTCGACGAATGAGAGGCCTTTTTCGATCAGCAGGATTGCGAAATCGAAAAGCTGCTGAAAATAATCGGAGGCGAAATAGCGACGATCGCCCCAGTCGAAACCGAGCCAGCGGATGTCTTCCTGGATCGCATCGACGTACTCGACGTCCTCCGCTTCGGGGTTCGTATCGTCGAATCTCAGGTTGCAGATACCAGTCGGGAATGCGGCCGCCATGCCGAAGTTGAGATTGATCGAGGTCGCGTGACCGATGTGCAGGTAGCCGTTGGGCTCCGGTGGGAAGCGAGTGACGACGCGCCCGTCGTGTTTTCCGCAACGCACGTCCGCTTCGATCTTTTCGCGGATGAAGTGCGAGCGAACTTCCGTGGGCTTCTCTGCGCTAGAATCTCTCTTTGCCATCGACCTCTCCGCGCGGGCACCCGCGCGGGCGTAGAATAGCGTCGATTCTTCCCCCGAGGCTCCGCCCGACTTCGATGCGTGGCGCCGTGATCTCGACTGGCGCGAGAGCGGTCTTTGGCCCGTTGCGCAGCTTGACTCGACCCGTACACTGATTGTCTGAGGCAACAGAGTGCGGAGGGAGGCCTGCCATGGCGGACTCGCCGAAGGACCGCGAGGCCGATCGCGATCAATCCCAGCCCGATCGGATTCGGACCGGTATCGATCGCCGCACCTTTCTCCAGCAGGGTGGCAGGGCCGCAATCGGCCTTGGCACACTCGGGGTCGCCTACGCGGCCCACGCTGCGAGCGCTCCCGCCGGCGCAGCAACCATCCAGCGCTACGTAAAACTCGGCAAGACCGGGCTCGTCATCTCGGACATCGGTTTCGGATCGAGTGGCTGCCCGAGCGCCGACGTCGTTCGCCACTGCTACGACCGCGGCATGACCTACTTCGATACCGCCGAGATGTACGGCAGCGAGGGCTGGGGTGAAGGCGAATTCGTCGAGACCTTCCTCGGCGAGGCACTCCACGACAAGCGCGACAAGGTGGTCATCACCACCAAGTACCTCGCGGAAGCGACGGATGATCGAAAGCTGATCATGTCCAAACTCGAAGAGAGCCTGCGGCGCCTGCGCACTGATCACGTCGACATCTTCCTCAACCACGCGATCAACGATCTCGACCGCGTGAAGAATCCCGAGTGGTTCGAGTTCGTGGATCTCGCCAAAAAGCAGGGAAAGATCCGCTTTTCGGGGATGTCCGGACACGGCGGTCAGCTTCAGGAGTGTGTCGAATACGCGATCGACCACGATCTCGTCGACGTGATCCTTTGTTCGCATAACTTCGGATCCGATCCGAAGTTCTACGAGAAGTTCACGAAGAAGTTCGACTGGGTGGCCAACCAGACGGGAATTCGCCGCCTGTTCAAGAAGGCCCACGAAAAGGGCATCGGCGTGATCGCGATGAAGACGCAGATGGGTGGCAAGCTCAACGATCTTTCCGCCTACGACGCCGAGGGGGTGACCTTCCAGGAAGCCTCGCTGCGCTGGGTGCTCTCGGATCCGAACGTCGACGCCGCGATCATCTCGATGACGAGCGTGGAAGTCGCGGACAGTTACATTCGCGCGTCCGGCAAGCGCGGAGTGAGGGCGAGCGACGAGCACATCCTCGAGCACTACGTTCGCACCCAGACGACCGACTACTGCCGTCCCCGGTTGTTCGGGCTGTGGATCTGCGTGTCCGCTCGGGGTTCCGATCGCCGATACGCTTCGACAGCGGATGTACGCAAAGCGCTACGGCAACCTGCCACTCGCACGGTCTGGCTATGCGGCGCTCGGGCAGGGCGCTTCAGCGTGTCTGGGTTGCAGCGGTCAACCCTGTGAGAACGCTTGCGAATTCGGGCTGGAAATCAGCGCTCTGACGCGGGAAACCGCGGCCCTGCTCAGCGCCTAGCGGCGGTTGGATCCATGACATTTCATCCGGGCGTTCGCGTTGTCATGCTCACTGTTGCGCTCGTGATCGCGGTTTCGAGATCTGCGCTCGTCCCCATGCGCGCCACAGCGGATGATCTCGTCGTCTATCAACCCGAGGCCGGGCGCTTCAGCGTCGACTTACCCGGAGAGCCGCCATCCGTCCACGATCTGACCGGATCCAAATTTTCGGTTACCAGCAATGATGTCCAATACATCGCATTCGTCGGAGATACCGAGTTCGCTGTGGAGATCCACGACATCCCGCGCGTCGCCAAATTCCTGCTGTCGAGCGACTACATCCTGGAGCGGGCCGTCAGGGGTATGCTCAAGGATATTGGCGGGCGCGAGGTCGATTCTGTGGAGGTTTCGCTCCAGGGAGAGCCTGCACGAGAGGTCAGGTTCGAGATCCCGGATCGAGAGCTAACGGGCAGGTTGTTGTTGGTCCTGGCGGAGCGCCGACTCTATATGGTGACTGTCCAGTATCCACAATCGATCGACCCTCCGAGTGCTATCGCACGATTTTTCGAAAGCTTCTCGTTCTGGCTCGAGTGACGGCGATCTCAGCGAAACGAATCTCTGTATCCTATGATCCCACAGGGGGTGGGGGGTGAAGCTTCTTCGCTTGCTCAAGCGCGAACTCGCGGCGGAGGCCCGAAGCTGGGTCGACGAGCGGATCGTCTCCGAAGAGCAGGCTGGCCGGATCCTCGACCGCTACGGGGCCCGACTCCCAGACGGGACAGAGCGGTCCGTCGGCTACATCGTGCTGCTCTCGCTCGCGGCACTCTTCGCGGGCCTCTCGATTCTCGTGTTTGTTTCCGCGAACTGGGACGAAATCCCGCGCGGCGTGCGGATGGTTACGCTGGTCGCGCTAACGCTCGCGTTTCACGCACTCGGTCTCAAACAGCAGCGCACCGCTAACCCAAAGATCGCTTCCGTCTGGTTTCTGCTCGGCTGCTTCACCTACGGAACCTCGATCTTCCTGATCGCACAGATCTACCACTTGGGCGAGCATTACCCCGACGGCATCTGGTGGTGGGCGGCCGGGACACTGCCGTTTGTGATTCTCACCCGAAGCCGGGCCATCACCTGGCTCATGACGGCAGTCGCACTGATCTGGCTCGGGACCGAAACGTCCGAAACCTTCTTTCCCGTGAGCTGGCCGCTATTCGCCGCGGTGATCTTCTGGTTCTGCCTCTCTCAAAAAGAGAGTCTGCTGCTCTTCCTCACGAACCTCGTCGCGACGACCTTCTGGATCGAGATCCTCTTCGCGCGCTACCTCGGAGAAGATCGCCTGTTCGCAGTCGAGGAGGAGCACGTCCCGCTGACCCTCGGACTCTTCGTGATCTACTACGCGTTGGGGAAATGGATGGAGACGCGAGCCGATCGGCCGCGCCTTCCCGAATACGGAATTGCGTTGCGCCTCTGGTCGCTGCGTCTCGGTTTGGTCGTGTTGCTGGCCTTTTCGTTCGCAGAGGCCTGGGAAGAGGTGATGAAGTTGGACTACGAGAGCCCCGCGTTGGTGTGGGGTTGGCTGGTCGTCGTGATGGGCGTGACGGGAGTTTTCCTCCACCGGATCTGGGTCGACCACGGCCCGCGCGCCTGGTGGGATGACGGCCTCTCGGCGCTCGCCTATCTGCTCTTTTTCGTGCTGATCACATTGATCTCGCTCGTGATGACGGAGAAGAACGAGAACCTCGCGATCGGACTCCAACTCTTGGGCAACTTGGCGTGCGTGGGCAGCGGCATCTGGTTGATCCTGCGCGCACTGCGCGATTCCGTGACTCTCTACTTCTATACCGGAATCGCCGTCATCCTGCTCCTCGCGCTGCTGCGCTACGCGGATCTGGTGGGTGATTACATCGGGGGTTCGTTGCTCTTCCTCTTCTTTGCGGGTGTGCTCTTTGGATCGGCCCGCTTCTGGCGCGCGTACATCCGCAAGGGGGTTTCTTCATGACCCGCCTGCACTGGTTGATGGCGGCCATCGCGCTGCAGCTGGGCGTTCTCGCGATGGAATACTTCGGCAGTGTCTGGCCGCTCTGGACCGGCGACGAGGTGCGCCTCGAGATCGCGCCTGTCGATCCGCGCAGCATGTTTCGCGGCAACTACGCGCGCCTCGCCTACACGGTTGCGACCATCGATTCGAAGCTGTTCGAGGGCTCGACCATAACCCTTCGCAAGGGCGAAGTGGTCTACGTCTTTCTCGAGGAGGGAGAGGGCGCGGTGTGGCACGCCACGCGCGTTCAGCTCGAAGAGCCGCTGTCGGGCCTGTTCCTGCGAGGGCGCTTGACCCAGACCTGGCTGGGTACCGAGCAGCCGCTGCGCATTCGCTACGGGATCGAAGCGTGGTTCGCGCCCAAAGAAAAAGCCCTCGAAATCGAGCAGGCCACCCGCCGCCAAGGCGAGGGTGCCCACGCCTACGCGGTGGTTGCCGTCGCGGGGTCGGGCCGCGCGACCCTTGCACGTCTGGATCTGCCCTGAAACCGAGCATTGGCTTGGCGCGTTCTCGTTTTCGACACCCGAAGGCGGATCGGCTACTCGGCGCAAGGAGCCTGATCGGGTTCAGATACTCTGGGTTGCGCGCACTTTCGGTAGGCCTATCACGATCAGCCAGGCGACGAACATCAAGACCGCGGCGAGTACGAACGGGCTTCCCGGGTTGAGGGCGTAGAGAGCGCCCGCCGCCGCGGGACCCAATACGCGCGCGAGCGATGCGCTCGACTGGAAGGTTCCCATCACCGATCCGCGCTCGCTCGGTGAAGCGGTCATCGAAACCAGACTCAGGATGGGTGGTTGGCCGATGCCGCGGCCGATCGCCGAGAGCGCTAGGGGCAGTAGTATCCAGCTGACTGTCGGCATGAAGGGCACCGCGAGCAGCGAGACGCTCATCAGCGCAAAACCCGCGAGCGAGAGCTTGCGCTCGCCGAAGCGTGCTGCGAGGGGTCGGATGGCTCCGCCCTGGATGCCGACCATCAGTAGGGCCATCCCGACCAGGATGAACGCGACGTTCATCGCGTCGAATCGGAATCGATCGATCATGAAATACGCGAAGACCGATTCGAGTTGGGTTACGGCGAGTGAGAAGATCAGATTGATGGTGCAGAGTCGACGTACCGCGGGGTTGCGCAAGACTTCGAGTCGCCCCGCGCTGGGATCCCGACTCGCATGGCGAGCCGGTTCGGTGAGCACCCAGGATGCGAAGACAAAATTGATCGCGGCCATCACCGCGGCGAGCAGCATCGGAATCCCGTAACCAAACGGCTCGATGTAAGCGGAGAGGGTTGTGCCGAAGACCGCGGAAGCGGGCCAGCTGCCGTCGAGGTTCGGAGCGAGCAGCCCCCCCGAGCGCGGGGCCTAGCACGAAGCCGATCCCATAACACGCCCCGACCATTCCCATCCAACGGGTGCGCTCGTCTTCGCGCGTGACATCGGCCACGTAGGCGGTGGCGACGCTGATGTTGGCGCCGAAGATACCGCCGAGGATGCGGCCCGCGAACAGTCCGAGCAGCGAGTCCGAAAGCCCGAGCAACGCCAGAGCACCTGCACTGCCAAGGATCGTGGCCAGCATCACTGGTTTTCGGCCGATGCGATCGGAGAGGCGGCCCCAGATCGGGCTGAAGATGAATTGAAAAGCCGGATAAGCGGCGAGTAGGAAGCCGAGGGATCGCTGGGCTCGTCTCGAGGCTCTTCGCGTAGTAGGGCAGGATCGGAACCACGATCCCGAAACCGATCAGGTCGATGATGATGACCGCAAAGAGCACCAGGAGCGATCGTTTCGATTTTTCGGTCGGGGAGTCCACCAAGGCGCCGGCACTATAGCGAGCCCTGGGCCGGAGCCAGCATGGCGCGCCGCGAAGCCGATTGGTTCTCGCGAGGCCCAGCCGTTCCGCGGAGTCGAGCCGCACCCGCGGAGCCGAGCGGCACCCGCGGAGTCGAGCCGCACCCGCGGGAGTCGAGCGGCACCCGCGGAGCCGAGCCGCGCCAGAAGGAGAGGGAGGTTGAAAGCGCCGATGGGGGAAACGACAATGCCAGCGGACATCCACCGATGGGGCGGCTTCCAATCCGTGAAGATCGAATGAGCGACCGCTGCGGATTATCCCGAAATCCTGGCCCTCAACGAAAGCGCGCTACCGCATGTGAACCGGATTTCTGCTGACGATCTCACTTCAACCGCTGAGGCTTGTTTCTCCGCGTTTTCCGCCAACGGCTCTTACCCTATTTGGCGTTAACCAACGACAGGCCGCTGCGTGCATCCGATCTTCGGGTGGTAGACTCGACCGTGAGATCACTTCCAGGAGGTAGAAACGTGTTTGCACGCCTCTACACGCCCTTTGCATTTTTCGGTGCCATGTCTTTTTCCGCGGCCTTCTTCATGGGCTTCCGTAACGAGCCCAGCGCACCCGCCTCGAACATCTTGTGCAACATCCTGCTGTTTGCGGTGTTCATCGTCGTGCACATCGTGATGACGATGCCAGTCTTCAAGAAGTTGGTCTTTGGGCGCCCCGAAGGCACGCTCCGCGAGCGCCAAATCTACGTGACGATCTCGGTCGTGACCTGGGTGGGGTTATTTTGGCTACACGAACCCGTGGGTCTGTTCGGATTCACGTCACCCGCATGGTTGCAGTTCGTCGGCTACTGCGGGATGGTGCTGTCTGTCGTCGCTTTCTTCGAGTTTGCGACCTTCGAGGCCATCGGCGGTCTGCTCGGATTGCCGGGCACGGATCTGTCGCACAGCGTCGAGGGCGAGGCGCCGATTCTGATGGAGGGATCCTACGCGAGCGTTCGGCACCCGATGTACCGCGCCGCGTTCTTCATCACGTTTTCGTCACTGCTCGTCCACCCGAACGCCTCGCAGCTGCTCTTCGCAATCCTGGCGTCGGCTAGCTTCCTCGGATTCATTCCGTTCGAGGAGTACCAGCTCGTCAAGGCGCGCGGCGACGAATACCGCGACTACATGCGTGCGACACCGTACCGCGTGTTCCGAGGATTCTGGTGAGACGCGCGGCGGCGCGCTGACGCTCAGGACGCCTTCAATTGCCGCGCGTGGTGGGAGAAGTGGTCTTCCATGAAGGTCGCGATGAAGTAGTAGCTGTGGTCGTAGCCTTCCTGGATCCGGAGCGTCAGCTTTGCGCCCGCGGCCTCGCAGGCTTTCTGGAAGAGTTCTGGCTTGAGCTGTGATTCGAGGAAGTCGTCCGCGGAGCCCTGATCGATCAGGATTTCCGAATTCCAGCCGCGCTTCGCGATCAGCTCGGTCGCGTCGTATTCCGCCCACGCCGCGCGATCGGGTCCCGAGATAACCGCCGAAGGCTTTCTCGCCCCACGGGCATTGGCTGGGGCGCGACGATCGGTGAGAACGCCGACACCGAGCGATAGCGCTGCGGGTTGCGGAGCGCGACGACCAGCGCGCCGTGACCGCCCATCGAGTGGCCGAAGATTCCCTGACGCGCGCTGTCGGCGGGAAAGTTCGCCGCGATCAGCGCGGGAGTTCTTCGGTCACGTAGCTGTACATGCGGTAGTTCTCGGCCCACGGTTGTTCGGTGGCGTCGACGTAGAAGCCGGCTCCAGAGCCGAAGTCGTAGCTCTCGTGCTCACCCGGGAAATCGAACCCTCTCGGGCTGGTATCCGGGAGCGACGAAGAGCATGCCCTCGCGTGCCGCAAAGCGCTGGGCGCCGGCCTTGACGGTCACGTTTTCCCAGCTGCAGGTGAGCCCGGAGAGATAGGTGAGAACGGGGACCGGTCCGTCCGCCGCCTGGGCCGGTGTGAAGACCGCGAATTCCATCGGGCAGCCCGTCACTTCGGAATCGTGGCGATAGACGCCCTGTACTCCGCCGAATGCGCGCGCTTGACTGATCGTTTCCAATGGCTCCTCCGCTTTGCGTTCCCGCGAATTCTACGTCATCGCTCCACCCCGCATCCATAGCACGCGATGGGTGGGGCGATTTGGGCCGCCCGCACTGGCAGCGATTTCCACTCGAGCCAGGTATGTTTCTCAGCGCGCACGATGGAAGAGCGCGTCGTTTGCTCTCGGGTGCGGTAGCGCGGAGGGGAGATTGGCGAAACAGAGAAAGCCGCCCCGATTCGTTGCGCGCCCGGAGACGGAGGTTCTCACCCGAGGCTACGACCCCAGCCTCTCAGTGGGATCTGCACGGCCCGCGGTCTTTCGATCGTCGACCTACGTATTCTCGAGCCCCGAATCGGCGGAGCGCGCGTTCGCGATCGCGTTGGGAAAGGTCCACGCGATCGAGGATGAAAACGTCGAACTCATCTACTCGCGCCTCTCCCACCCAAACGCCGAAATCCTCGAAGACCATCTCGTTCCACTCGAGGCGGGTGCGAGCAGCGCGGCCGTCTTCAACTCGGGGATGGCCGCAATTACCACACTCCTGCTGACGCTATGCCGACCCGGGAGTTCCGTCGTCCACACCGTACCCGTCTACGGTGGCACCCATATGTTTCTCTACGAGTTGTTGCAATCCTACGGCGTCCAAGCGATCCCTGTCAGCGCGGGTGATTCCTCAACACTCGCTCGCGCAATCGCAGAAGCCGAGAATCTGGCCGTGGTGTTCATTGAAACGCCCGCCAACCCGACGTTGCGGATGACGGACATCGCAGCGGCTGTCGCAGCGGCTGGGCAACGCGCAGAGCGACCCGTGGTCGCCGTGGACAACACGTTCATGGGGCCGATTTTCCAGCACCCCCTCAAACTCGGTGCCGATGTGTGCGTCTACTCGGCGACGAAGTACCTCGCTGGATTCAGCGACATGTTGGGCGGTGCGGTGATCTCAGCAGACTCGGAACTGGTGTCTCATCTGCGCTCGACGCGCGCGATTTTGGGGAACATCCTGCAGCCCGATGAATGCTGGTTGCTCGACAGTCGGCTCGCAACCGTCTCACTGCGAATGAACCGGCAGAGCAAGAATGCCAAACGCATCATAGAGTGCCTCGTCGAGCATCCACAGGTTTCACGTGTCCACTATCCCTCACTCTTCGTCGATCTCGAACAAAAGCGGATCTACGAAGCGCAGTGTGACTGGCCCGGCGGAATTTTCTCGCTGGAGCTCGACGGTGACAAGCGAAAGGCCTACGAGTCCCTACGCCGGCTCCGGATTACCAAGAACGCTGTCAGTCTCGGCGGAATGGAGTCACTCGCCTGCCACGCCGCGACCACCACCCGCTCCGAGATGACGGATGATCAACTGGAAAGCGTGGGGGTCACCCAGGGCCTCGTGCGCGTCTCGGTGGGAATCGAAAACTGGCGTGACTTGCTCCAGGAGTACACCGCCGCGCTGGACGAACTCTAGAAGCCTGCCGCTTACGCGCCCATCAGTGTTCGTACTGAACGGCTGGCGAAGTTGACAGGCTTCTAGAGATCGAACCAAACGGCCCCAAGTGGCGAACGTCTAGATCTCGTACTGGACGGCTCCGCGGTCCTGAAGAATCGGGCGGATGCGTTCGGCGATCAATTCCTGGTCGCCACCGAACCTCGCCTAGGCCTGGAAGCCGGAGCGGGTACCGAAGTCCGCCACGAATGCGAATTCGAAGTTCCCCTCGACAATCGCCGCATCGTCGCCAAACTGGTAGCTCCGGATTTGCGGAATCGCGGCGGGTAGCGCCGCGAGCCCCTCGCGGACGGCCTGTTTCTGGGCATCCGAGGTGCCCGGCTTCCAGCGCATCAAAACCACATGTCTGAGCATGGTCGAAGCTCCCTCTCTCGAATTCTTGGGTGTAGAGGATCCTATCACCCAATCCGTCGGTGCCCCGCCCGGCCGTGCGGGGCCTTCGTTCAGCCGTGCGGGGATCTCCTCGGAGAGGGCGGCTGCTGTCCTCGGGACCTATCATCCCCAGCCGATGGCGGGTTTCATTTCCGAACAGCTCGATCTCCACGTCGAAGATTCTGCGACGCGCAGTGCGCTCGGCACGATCTGCTCGTCGGTTCGCGCAGCCGGGGGCAACGCGAGGCTCGTCGGCGGTTGCGTCCGGGATGCGATTCTGGATCTCCCTGCAACCGATCTCGATATCGAGGTCTACGGAATCGAAGCTGCCGCGCTCGTCGAACTCTTGTCTTCACATTTCGGGCTCGACCTCGTCGGTGAGTCGTTCGGCGTCATCCGGTTGCGAAATGTTCCGATCGATGTGTCGCTGCCCCGCCGCGAGTCGAAGCGCGGCCTCGGTCATCGCGGATTCGAGATTGATTCGGACCCCCAAATGGACCCGCGGGACGCCGCATCGCGCCGGGACTTCACGATCAATGCGATTGCACTCGATCCCGAGAGCGGGCGGGTTTTCGATCCATTTGACGGGGTTGCAGATCTAAGAAACCGCATTTTGCGCCACACGACCGACAAGTTCGCCGAAGACCCGCTGCGCGTTTTGCGCGGCATGCAGTTCGTTGCTCGTTTCGAGCTGCAGCCCGCGCCCGAGACGATCGATCTCTGCCGACAGATCGAGCCCGAGGGCTTGGCGCCCGAGCGGATCTTCGGCGAATGGAAGAAGTTGCTCCTCAGAGGAACGCGGCCGTCTCTGGGGTTGGCGTTCCTGCGCGACTGCTGCTGGGTGCGGCATTTCCCAGAACTCGAGGCGCTGATCGGCTGCGAACAGAACCCGCGCTGGCACCCCGAGGGAGATGTCTGGACCCACACCCTCCATTGCATGGATGTGTTTGCGAGCGAGCGCATCGGCATCGATCGAGAGGATTTGATCGTCGGATTTGGAGTGCTCTGCCACGACCTCGGCAAGCCGGCGACGACCGTCCGTGAGGAAGGGGGCCGTATCACCGCCAAGAATCACGAATCGGTCGGAGTCGATTTCACGCGACAATTCCTGGGCCGCATGATCCTCGAGGAGAAATTGATCGAGGAAGTCGTTCCACTCGTCGATTGCCATCTGGCTCCCCTTCGGCTGTTCGGTACCAAGGTGAGTGACGCTGCGATTCGTCGCTTGGCGCGTCGGGTCGGGCGCATCGATCGGTTGGTGCGGGTTTCGCGTGCAGACCAGTGCGGCCGGCCGCCGTTGGTGGTCGATCGCTTCGAGTCAGGGGGTTGGCTGCTGGAACGCGCCCGAGAACTGTCCGTCGACGCACAGCCCCCGAAGCCCCTGTTGATGGGTCGCCATTTGATCGAGCTCGGATTCGAACCGGGGCCCCATTTTGGACGGGTACTCGAGGAGTGTTTCACGCGTCAGATCGAGGGCGAATTCGACACTCTCGAGGCGGGCATGGAATGCGCGCGAACGGTCATCGCCGATGCTGCGAAGACGCCTGCGAAATAGCGTCGAAACTCAGGACACCCAACGTCCGAACTCAGGGCACCCAACGTCCAGACTCAGGACACCCAACGTCCAGGCTCAGGACAACCAACGTCCAAACTCAGGACAACCAACGTCCGATCGGTGAGTGGTACAGGATGCGGATCAGCCGCTGCATTCGCGCTTCGTTCTTGAACGAGTATGGGTAGAGTCCGGCAGTCGCCCTTCCGCCGAAGCGATCGATCAGGATCGGTTTGGGATGGGTGAAGCTTCGAAGGGCGTTCGAGCCGTGCACCTGCCCCACGCCGCTGCTCTTGAGTCCGCCAAAAGGGGCCTCCAGCACGCCGTAGGTGATCGACATATCGTTGATGCAGACACTTCCGCTGTCGATTCGCCGCGCGAGTTCTACACCGCTGCGCTGGTCTCGCGTCCAGATGTTGGCTCCCCAATCCGTAGTCGGTGCGGTTGGCGAGCCGGACAGCCTCGTCGAGGTCCCGAGACGCGCATGATTGGAGGACGGGGCCGAAGGTCTCCTCCCGCATGATCAGCATGTCGTGGTTGACGTCGGCAAGCACCGTCGGTTCGAAGAAGAGGCCGTCGAGGTCCGGGTTCCGTCGGCCACCGGCGAGCAGCTTGGCACCCTTGGCGATTGCGTCCGCCACATGCGCTTCGATGATTTCGAGCTGCCGATCCCAGAAGATCGCGCCGACGTCGAATTCGCCCCGACTTCCCTGGCGCAGAAGCGCAACGCGCTCGAGTACCTTCTGTGTGAACTCATCTGCGACTTCATCGACGACGTAGACGCGCTCGGTCCCGCAGCAGACGTGGCCGCTGTTCAAGAACGCTCCCACGATCGCGCCGCCGGCCGCGTTGTCGAGGTTGGCATCTTGACAGACGATCATCGGGTCCTTGCCGCCGAGCTCCAGTGTGCACGGGATGAGTTGGCGAGCACACGCTTCCGCGACAGATCGGCCGGTCTGGACACTTCCGGTGAAAGAGATCTTGTCGACGCCGGCCTCGGCCAGCGCCGCTCCGGTCTCTCCATCCCCCATCAGGACAGTGAGCAGACCGTTGGGCAATCCGACGGATTCGAGGAGATCTCCCACGAGCTTGCCCGAAAATGGGGTGACCTCGGAGGGTTTGAGGAGGACGGCGTTTCCAGCCAACAATGCTTGAATGGTTGGGCTGAGGGATAGGATGAACGGTCCATTCCACGGACTGATGACTCCGATCACACCCAACGGGTGATATTCGATCCGGAGCTTTTTCATGAAGCGCATCAATCCGTGCAGAGACCGCTTTTCGCTGTGAAGCATCTCGGCAGCGTGCTTGGTGTAGTAGGTGAGAACGTCGCAGGCCGAGTAGATCTCCATCATGAGGACTTCGGTCCTGGGCTTACCGGACTCGCGCGACAGAACATCGATAAATTCGTCTTGTCGTTCGATCAGCTTCTGCAGTGCGCGTGTCAGGTATCGCGCGCGTTCTCCGACCGAGCGCGCCGCCCAATCGGGCTGGGCTTTTCGGGCCGCTTCCAATGCCAGAGCGACGTCGTGGGCATTTTGGACTTCGATTTCTCCGATGGGCTCCCGTGTCGCTGGACTGGAGAGGCTCAGGCGCCTTCTTTCACCCGGGGGCGCTTCGATCGGCGTGATGATGGCCATCAATCGTTCTCCGACGAGAATTGCAGAAGATTCGGCGGAGCTTGGCTCATTCGGCCGGTTGATTCCACCCGAGCGCTTCGACGATCGCGTGGAAGATGTAGTTCTGCTCTTGAACGCCGTGAAACAGCCGAGAACCCGGCCCTCGCGCGTAGGCGGCAACGTCCTCGCCCGAGTGGGTTTCGCTGCGCAGGGGAACGGTGGTTTCCTGGAGATAGTCGGGATCGGCGGTATCGACTTCCGTGAGGTCCGGTCGCCCCTGGGTTGCCCCGCTGAATACGCGTGAACGGTGTGGGTGGAATTTGGGTCCTTCGGGTTGCTTGTTACTCGCTCCCGTGTAGCCTGGGCCGTTTTGATAGCCCAGCGTCGTAAACGGCAATCCCTGGGCGTCGAGTGTGGGCTCTTCAGCGGGCCGCCCTCGATGGTCATTCCCGATCGTGAGGCCGAGGATGTCGTTTCCGCGGGTGGGATAGCCTCCAATGCTGAATACGTGGCCGTGGTCGGCTGTGACGACGATGAGTGTATCGTCTGCGCTTGTTCGCTCGGCCGCGACACCAATCGCGCGCGCGAATTCGATGGTTTCGATGAGGGCGCGAAAAGCGTTTGCATTGTGGTGCCCGTGGTCGATCCGACCCCCCTCGACCATCAAGAAATAGCCCAGCGGATTGCGTTCCAGGATTTCCAACGCCGTGATCATCATCTGTGTCAGCGAAGGTTGGCACGGGAGGGCGTTCTCGCGGTCGGCTTCGAAGCGCAGGTGTTTGAAGTCGAAGAGGCCGAGCAGATGGGAAGTCGTGGCGGTGTCGAGGTTTTCGATTTCCGAACAGGTTCGCACGAAAACCGACCCGGGACGACGAGCCAGCCACTCTTCGGTGAGGTCGCGACCGTCGCTCCTCGTGATCGCTCGCCCTTTGAGATGCGGCCACAGCGCGGCGGCCGCCGGTTCGTCGGGTCGGAAGTACTGCTCTCCGCCGCCGAGCGCGACTTCGAGTCCGTCACCGTGGGAAAACTCGATGAGTTGTCGCGCGATGTCGGGAAAATCCGCGGCTCGCGCCTCGGGGGTCATCGTGGTGTCGGTATCCCAATTTCGCTCGGGCGAATGGGCGTACAGCGCCGCGGGCGTCGCATGGGTCACCGAGGTGGTGGTGACCAGACCCGTAGAGCGTCCGCGATCCTCGGCAATTTCGACGATGGTTTCGAGTCGATGCGCATTGGCGCGACTGAAGTCACCCCGTTCGACGGATGCGTCGACGGAAATGATGCCCGCTCGGGTCTTTTCACCCGTGACGATCGCCGTCATGGTTCCGGCCGAGTCCGGAGTCTGCTGGTTGGTGTTGTAGACCTTGATCAGCGCGACGTCGGGAAATCGATCGAAACTCAGCTGGTTTTCCTCTCCGCTCTCGCCCCCTCAGCTGGCCCTTCGAGGATGCGGGCGGCGGTCACGGTGCTGATTCCCATCCCGTCACCGATGAAGAGGATTGCGTTCTTCGCTCGGCTCGGAGTCGCATTCGGTCGTTGCGCGCCTTCGACTGCGGCCGGTTGTTCGGCCCTCTCGCGCTTCGTTCCCGCGCACGCGAACTGGAGGTGGAGTGCGCCGACGACTGCCATTGTGGTCGCGAAAATTGCGATGCTGCGCCGTAGCACCATCACCCGATTCATCCTCCCGGTGCGGTCGTTACCTCGAACGCGGGCCCATTCTAGCCATCATTCAGGCCGCGCCCCGCCGGTCGCAGAGCCCGATTGCTTCTAATTCCCCTCGGGCGCTTCCCGACCAGTCGTTGTGAGCGCGCGGGTTCGCGGGGCTCGGATGCAGGATTCTCCCGATGCGTACTTCGCGATCGGCGAGGGCTTCTCGGGCGCGCCGTTCCGCGAAGGCCCCGATGCCGATCACCCACTCGGTTTCGAAGATTTCCACCAATCGCCGCAAGTAGGCGTCGCAGCTACGGAACAGAGGCTCTCGCTCGCCGGCGGGCAGCTTGTCCGGCGTTCGGTTGCGCCCGCTCGACTCGATGAATACCAGCGGGCAGTAATTTGCGATGAACCGGCTCTTGAAGAATCTCTCGGGGCTGCCGTAGTGCTCCGCGATCGCGCCCCAGAGCCTGGACCCGCTGACCTCGCTTCGCGGGCAATCGAATCCCTGGACGGGCCGCTTGGGATGCTCGATCGCCGGGCGCCCGACGGGCTCGTTGATGCCCAACCAATCTCGCACGTATCTGATGTCGCCGAAGGGAACCCCGGTTTGCGCCATCCCGAACGGCCCGGGGTTCATGCCCAGAAAGACCACCCTCTTGCGCTCGTCTCCATAGGATCGGATGTATGCGTTGTGAGCACGCCGGGCGTATTCGAGCGGGTTGTAGACATGGGTGATGGGGGCGGCAAAGCGCAGGCCAGCGAGCTGTTCGCAGAGTTTTCGCGTCGTTGCCCGAACCTTCGAGGCGGTCTTTCCCCGCATGCGATGTGCTCCTCAACGAGCAGCCGGTTGAGATCTGCGCCCGCGCGCCAAAAACGCTCCATCGGCGCCCGCCTCGTGACCGATGCCGGATCCCGATCGGAACGGCCCCAAATTCGACGTGAAGGTCCGTTATTGGGTAGTGGATGTAACGGCCTTGGGGGGATCGCCGCAAGCGGCTGCTCGATCGATGCCGGCTGAAACGCACTGGCGGGCGATGAGAGCGCTCGGAGCGGGTCGCAGAGAGATTCCCGGCGCGTTGGGGGCGCCGAGTGGCACCCGGCTGGACTAGAATGCCGCCGTGCCTGGGGGGGTGTGCGGCGCGAAGCTTCGATTCGCGCTCGAATCGCCGGTTCGTTACAGGCCGCATGCAGGAATCGATCGACGGATCGACCTCTGTGCGGTGGCCGATCCCACCCGGGTGCGAGGGGCATAACGCGGGCAGCACCTCGGAACTGGAGCGCATGAGCGAACCCGGAGAACAAGAGTTTCGGATTGCTTTCGACGGCGTTTATCTCAAGCGCGGCGAGAGAAGTATCTTCAACGGACTGTCTTGCGGATTCCCCCGCGGTCGGATTACGGTGGTTCTCGGCGGCAGCGGCGCTGGCAAGAGCACTTTGATCCGAATGATCGGGGGGCTCCAGCGGCCGGATAGCGGCAGCGTCCGTGTGGCCGAGCAGGACATCACAGCGTTTTCCGAACGTCAACTCTTCAAGGTACGAGACCGGATCGGGATGCTCTTTCAGGGCGGAGCGTTGCTCGACTCGATGACGGTGTTCGAGAACGTCGCGCTGCCGCTGCGCGAGCACACCCGTCTCTCCGACTCGGACATCCTGGCCGAGGTCAACCGCCGGCTCGTCGCGGTGGGCCTTGCTGACAC